>SMTZ1_10001158_pt1 | contig 25968 bp, 26 predicted proteins | sample DeeMarSWOR136_30_FD_25667 | JGI IMG/M metagenome (IMG submission 25667)
GAGGCGATTTATTTATGGATTGGGGAATGAAAAACCGGCTGTCAAAAATAATTCAGAAAGATGGACATACTGTTATGTTAGCTGTTGATCACGGTTATTTTATGGGACCTACAACAGGGTTAGAAAAACTTGATGAAATGGTGAAACCACTTATTCCATATGCTGATGTACTAATGCCAACAAGAGGAGCCTTAAGAAATTATATTCCTCCTGACACTGATATTCCCATATGTTTAAGAGTATCTGGTGGAACGAGCATTTTGAATGAAACAAACCTTCTACACGAAGGCATAATCGTGGATATAGAGGATGCTATTAGACTCAATGTTGCTGCTGTTGCCTTCTCAATACTTGTTGGCCAGCCTTTTGAGAGAGATACCCTTCTTAGCTTTACTAAAATAATTGATGATGCAAACAGATATAATATCCCTGTTCTTGCAGTTACTGCAGTTGGTCGAGGTTTAGGAAAAGATGTAAAATATCTATCACTCGCATCTCGAATGGCTGCAGAGCTTGGTGCTAGTATAGTCAAGACATATTACTGCAAAGATTTTGAAAAAGTAGTAGAAACCTGTCCTGTTCCCATTGTAATAGCAGGTGGCAAAAAGATTCCAGAAAAAGATGCAATACAGATGGCCTATGATGCTCTCCAAGAAGGTGCAATAGGAGTTGATATGGGTAGAAACATATTCCAAAGTAGCAATCCAGTTGGTATGATTAAAGCAGTAAATGCTGTAGTTCACAAAAAATATACCCCAAAAGAAGCGTTTGATTTATTTAAATCCAGTAAAAAATAAAAAGAGAGTTTTTTCAACTCCTTATTTTTACAAATTTTTGAATATTGTAAGCATTAAAAGTTTCTCTAGTAATAGACTTCTCTCTGCAAGCCATTTTAAAAAATTTGAGTAAATTACATTTACACTTCTACTTCTTGGTTTTCCGTAACCCTTTAAATTTGCTGAAACATCTTTACATTCATCAGCATCGATTTTAAGTATAGCACTTTTAAAACCTGGAGAGGTTGGACGAAATCTAATTCCAATTGTTTCTTCATCGCCTGGTTTCATTATCCCATGTATGGGACCAGAAACCTGATCAAAATCTTGAGCATCGGCTCCTTCCAGTAATACATCAATAATAACACTTGCTTCTCCAGTATTTTTTAAAGTAAATTCCTCTGTTTCACTATAACCTACGCCTACATCTCCAAAATCAACTACTTCAGGTTCCAACTCAAGGACAGCTGGGCCTGGCGGGGAATGCCAATCATCTAAATATAACCTCCATCCATCTTCCCACGGACCACCGGTACGACCAAATGCAAACCACCAACTACTTTTAAAAGTTGTATCTGGTGGAACATGAAAATCGTATTCAAAAAACCCGCTGCAATCCCAGATGTTACATTCAGATAGCCAAGTATACGTTGGATCAGCTTCGGGTGTGCTACCTAAAGCATCCACTAGGGTATAAACATTGGAGAAAGGAAAACCAGTGACTTGGTTAAATATTTGAAGAAGTGCATGCGCTAAAACATTTGCCCATGGGTCAAAATCACCAGGTGTATACTCCTGAACATTATAACCACCATATTGAAATGATTCACCTAACCAACAACCGTAATCGTTTATTGGCCAGTAATCTGCTCGAAATAAATACGCTGGTTCAGGAGAATAGGTACCATCTATACATAAATTAGCATACCACCACATAAATTTAAATTTATATTCCCAGCATTCTCGGCTATACTCCCATTCTTTACCATAATATTCTACTGCAATATGAAAAATATCTACTTCAAACAGATCCCATGGATCCCAACCAAAAGTCCATACCTTTCCTGCTGGAGGATCCCCTTTAGTACCTTGAGTAATAGGAATCTCAATAGTCGTAAATTCTTCTTCCTCTAATAACCCCTCTATAGAATTTGACGTTGTTTTCGTTGTTTTACCAATACATGATGTAAAACTAGTTCCTAAGAATAAACCTGCAATAACTATAATTATTATTTTTCGATAACCTTTCATACTTTCCATAACTATAATTAACATTTATTATATATAAATATTTCTATAAATATGTTATTCAAATATATACTCCGAAAGAGGCATATGACCTATTCAAATCAAAGAAAAAGTAAATTCTTTTTTACTTATTTCAACACGATAACTTTATATAAAGTACGACATTAACCAGCTAAAAAAGAAAACGGGGTAAGAATATGTTATTATGGATAGCAATAATCGTAATAATAATTGTAGTAATTTTCCTATTGATTTTCTGGGGTTACTACAATAGAATAATAAGATTGGAAAACCGAATAGACAACTCATGGGCACAGATTGATGTTCAGCTTAAGAGACGGGCAGACCTTATACCAAATCTTATGGAAACTGTAAAAGGATACATGAAACATGAGAGAGAGGTACTTGAAAATGTCACTAAAGCACGAACTTCACTCATGAATGCTAAAACACCTCAGGAAAATATTGATGCGGACAATATGCTTACTGGTGCATTAAAAACCTTGTTTGCGGTTGCAGAGAATTATCCTGATTTAAAAGCCAATCAAAATTTCTTACAGCTACAGGATGAACTAACTCATACTGAGGACAAAATAGCTTACTCCAGACAACATTTTAATGATACAGTTTTATCATTCAACAATACCATCGAAACAATTCCGGGACTCTGGTTTGCAAAATGGATGGGAAGAAAGACAAGAGAGATGCTACAAATACCAGAAGCATCAAGAGAATTACCCAAAGTAAAATTTTAAACTTTATACTTTAAATCTGATAACATGGAAAAGAAACTCCTTGTCGAAGATCATATTAGGAGAAATAAACGCCTGACTATTGTTGTATGTACGTTTATGGCGCTGCTTTTTGTAGGTATTGTATTTGCTTTAGGATACATTCTTTTTGGAGGCAATCTCTTAATCGCACTGGCATTTGCTCTTCCAATTGCAATTGGATATGTAGCAATTACATATTCTATTTCAGTACAAACTGTTATTAAGGCGGCAAAGGCTAGACCTGCAAATCCCAATGTACGAGAAGAGAAACTTTTAATTTATAAAGTTGAAGAGATGTCAATTGCTGCCGGATTACCCATGCCAAAGGTTTATGTTCAAGATACTGACAATATAAACGCCTTTGCAACTGGAAAAAAACCTGAAGAAGCAGTGATCTGTGCTACAACAGGAGCATTAAGAAAATTAAAACCTGACGAACTCGAAGGTGTAATTGCTCATGAGATGAGTCATATCAAGAACCATGATATTCTCATTGCAACTGTTACAATTGCAGTAGTTGGTGCAATTGCTCTTATCTCTGAATTGGTATTCTGGTCACTCTTTTGGGGTGGAGGTGCAAGAGGAGGTAGAAAAGGCGAGGGTAATGCACTTCTTATCGTTTTAGCGATTATATTTGTTATTCTAGCACCGATTTTTTCAAGGTTAACGTATCTTGCGATCTCCAGAAAAAGAGAATATCTTGCCGATTCTAATGGAGCATATTTATCTAGAAATCCTGAAGGACTTGCAAAGGCATTAGAGCGAATTAAAGAAGATCATCCTAAAGAAAAACCTAAAGGATCAAAAACAGTCGCACCGCTTTACATTTCAAATCCGTTCAAAAAGCAATCAGTTAGTTCCATTTGGGCTACACACCCGCCAATAGATGAAAGAATAAGAAGATTAAGATCGATGTAAAACCTTATGTGAATCAAATGGTTAATTTGACATCTGATTATGATAGATTTGGCGCTGGTTTTCTATCAGATCATTCAACTTTATTATTAATTCTTTCAAATCTAATAATGATTTTTTTCGCAATTTTTGAAAACTGGAATTTACTTACTATAATGTTTATCTATTGGTGTCAAAGTGTTATTATCGGTGTTTTCACTTTTTTTAAAATTTTAAGCCTCAAAAATTTTTCAACTGATGAAATAAACTCTAGCCTGAACATAACTATGTCAACGACTCGTAGTAAGGTTGTTTCAGCTTTTTTCTTTTTGTTTCACTACAGCGGGTTTCATTTTGGTTATTTCTTTTTCCTAATTGCCAATCCATTTTACAATTCTAGCTCACAAGCTTCATTTACTGGTATTACAGTTCTTATTGTCGTTGTTATATTTTTTATTAACCATTTGTTCTCATTTTTATATAACAGAAAAAAGGATGCAAAAAAGAAACGAAATATTCGCAAAATAATGATGTTTCCTTATATTAGAATAATACCAATGCACCTTACAATTATTTTTGGAAGTTATTTTATAATGACGGGGGCTCCTCAAATAAGTCTGATTTTCTTTTTGATTTTAAAAATTATTGCTGACGTCGCTATGCATGTAATTGAACATAAAGAGGCATCCGCAGAAAAAATACAGCTGTTGATAAATAAAGCAGTTTTTTCCCCCGGTGAAAAAATAACCGGAAGCATAAAACTAGAAATGAACAGACCATTAAAAGCCAAATCATTAAAAGCATCCTTTATAGTTGAAAAAATAGTTATTGGTATGTCAAGTGAGGGAAGATCAAAAAGACGTTTTAAAATATACCAAGATGAAAAAATATTGGATGCTAATAAGATGTATCATAACGAAACTTATAATTTTGTTTTTAATATTCCATCTGATATTTTTAATAGAATAGAGGATTTTTCTCAACAAGGTTATACCGCCAGAGCTAGAAGAATTTCTGAAAAATATGAAAATTTTTTGGGAATTACACCATTTGTAGAACAAGACAAGTTTTATATTAAAGCTGAGTTGGATGTACCATATGGATTGAATATTACAAATGAACAAGAAATCAGCATCTCAGAAAAATAATATACGTAACTTTTTATTTTGATATGATTGTCTTGATGAAATTATCTATATTTTGTTCTCTTCATATTGCCTCTTCATTTTTCATCCTTACTTAAAAGATTGATTTTTTATATATGTAGTTATTTACAGCCTTGGGAAGTTATAATGAAAGTTTATATTGCGTATGAATCAAAATTTGGAAACGGGAAAAAATGTGTTGATTACCTTCAGGAAGCTATTACTAAGAAAGGTCATTCAGTAGAAACTTCTTCTATCCGTGAAATAAAACCAAACTCCATTCCTTCGGCAGATCTATATATTTTTAGCAGTCCGACTCATGTAGGGCGTCCCCCTAGGAAAATGAAAAAATTCCTAAACAACTTAGAGATCCCACAAGATGCAAAATATACTACTATGGTAACCCACATGGATCCTAACGCTAAAACCCCTCAAATCATAGACAATCTTCTTCAACCAAAAGGGATGACTAAGGTTTCAGACGGTGCCAAAATTAGAGTTACTGGTTTTAGAGGCCCTCTAGAAGATGGTTATGAGAAAAAACTAGATGCATTTGCCGATGAAATATCTTAAGTAAAATTCAATAATCTCTCTATTTTTAAGATAGAACTATATTTTGTTTTTTACTCACATCGAGTTTCATTGGAACATCTAATTTTGCATAAACATACCAATCTACACGTGCAACAATTCCACTTACAGCCTTTAATGCAGATACAGCAGTTCCAACTTTTCCTTCTAATTTTTGCTCTGCTTGTTTAACGTCCTCTGGAATTTTTATTTCAAAAGGATATTCTCCTGTTTGGTATTCTCCTTCTCCCCCTAAAGGCATTTTAAAATGATAAAGGTAGGTACGTTGAGACTGACGTCCCGATTTTGCTGTTGGTCCAACACCCATTCCTGTCTGCCTTTCAACTTTTTCACCAACAAATGCAACTTCAAACTTTCTTGCCTTTGTTGGTTTTTTTAATTTCAATGTTACAGTTCCTTTTATTGTTTCACCAGGTGTATAATTATATTTTTCCAGCATCAATGTTATTTTTTCGCCGCCAAATAATCCCATGTTATAGCATCCTTTTCCTTTTTTATTCGCCAGTGGTAACATATAATAAATAATTAAACTTTCCACTTGTAGGTCTTAACATGGAAAAAATGAAAGTTGCAATGTATTACAACAATAACGATGTAAGAATCGAAGAAATGCCAATACCTGAAATAAATGATAATGAACTCCTTGTAAAAGTCCAGTCATGTGGCATCTGTGGTAGCGATGTGATGGAATGGTACCGTTTAAAAAAAGCTCCTAGAGTTCTTGGTCATGAAATGGCTGGAGACATTGCGAAAGTTGGAAAAAATGTAAAAAAATTCAAAGTTGGAGACAGAATTTTTGTTTCTCATCATGTACCATGTAACATCTGTAGTTTTTGTAAAAATGATCAACATACAATCTGTGAGACGTTACATTCTACGAATTTCTACCCAGGAGGTTTTGCAGAATACCTAAAGGTTCCAGAGATAAATGTTGACCGAGGCGTATTTGTTCTCCCAAAAGAGATATCTTATGACGAAGGGGCATTCATTGAACCACTTGCTTGTGCTGTGCGAGGAATGAGAATTGCAGGAATGAAATCTGGACAAAGCGTTCTTATTCTTGGTAGTGGCGTTGCAGGTCTTCTAAATATTAAACTAGCAAAAGCAATGGGTGCAAGCAAAATTTTTGCAACAGATATCAATGATTATCGATTAAAAATTGCAAAAAAAATTGGTGCTGACATTGTTATTAATGCAAAAGAAAATGTTCCTAAGGTTGTAAAAAAACACAATGATGGAAGACTTGCTGATCTTGTAATACCTTGTGTAGGAGTACCATCTGCTATAAAACAAGCATTAGAATCAGTTCATCCAGGAGGCACAATTCTCTTCTTTGCACCGACAGAACCAGGTGTAGATATACCATTTCCATTATTTGACCTATGGAATAAACAAGTCAAAATGGTTTCAACATATGCAGGAGCTCCAAAAGATATAAAGGAGGCAATTGAACTTATTAGATCAAAAAAAGTGAAAGTTACAGATCTGATTACTCATAGATTCCCTCTGAGTAAAGCTGCAGAGGGTTTCAAACTTGCAGCTCAGGCAAAAAATTCAATAAAAATAATAATTGAACCACAGAAGTAAAAAACTAAGCGATTATTTATTAAACAAAACATTTCAAGATATTCCTTTTAATAAAGTCATCATAAATAATAATAAATCAAGAAATATAGATACAGCTCCTATTGTTATTGCAGAAAGACCTAATTTATCTTTTTGTTTTCCTAAAAACGCAATTATACCCAATACTATCGCAATGATACCTACTATTAAAAAAATAAAAAATGAAAAAATAATCATATCATACGGTTGTGGATTAAACATTGCAGGAGACGGTAGTGAGAAAAGAACAATAAATCCTATAATAATGCCAATTACTACAATAATTGCTAATATAAATGATAATTTACCTAATGAAGAGTGTTTTTTTATTACATCCATCTTATCCTCTCAATATGATAAGTATTATTTTGTTTGTTTTAACATTTTTTGAGGAAAATAATAGACAATTTCTAATAAAGTCAAAAGTTTAAAATAAACAAGGTTATACAACCCTTGGTGAAAAAGGCCAAAGCAATCTGGGAACTCATGCGACTAGAACATGGAATAATGATTGCTATAGCTATTCTAATTGGTTCATTGATAGCATTAAAAGGCGAGGGATTTCCACCCTTTGATAAATTCATACTTACTTTTTTCACGGCTTTATTCCTCGAGGCAAGCACATTTGCCTTGAATGATTACTGTGACTTAGAAATAGACAAGAAAAACAAGAGAAATGATAGACCATTGGTACGTGGAGATCTATCTCCAAAATCAGCATTATACTTGTTTTACATATTTTTTCCACTAGGAATTATTTGTTCATATTTTGTTAATTTAGCCTGTTTCATAATTGCTCTAATTACAGGTCTACTTGCAATCCTCTATGACACTAAAATGAAGAAAATAAAGCTACTAGGAAATTTCTACATAGCATATGTAATGGCTATTCCCTTTATTTTTGGTGGAGCAGCGGTGGCTGCTAAAGACACATTGTTTTTTGAAATACCTCCCGCAATCTACATCATAGCACTTGTTGCATTTCTAGCTGGATCTGGAAGAGAAATCATGAAGGATGTGATGGATTTTGAAGGAGACAAAGAAAAAGGAGTTAAATCATTTCCAAAGTATATTGGTCCACGTGGATCAAACATCCTTGCAGCATTTTTCTATATAATTGCGGTTGCTTTGAGTTTCGTTCCGTTTTTCATGGAAAGGTTTGGGATTTATTATCTAAATTATTACTATCTTGCTTTTGTTTTTATAACTGATACCATGCTTCTTAGTACGTCAATACATTTAATTATAAGGAAAAAACCATATCTGAAACTTTATAGAAAATTTACATTAATAGCGATTTTTATTGGTCTAATTGCATTCTTATTTCCAGTGCTTCTAATAATTGTAAAAGGCGGCTAAAAACAACTTAGTTTCCCGATTTTTGTAACAATTTGTAATTATTTACAACACATTATTTATATAAAAAATTTTATATACTTATAAAACTATTATATATTGTAGGATGGGGGAGTTATCCTAATTTTTTCCTATCTCTCCTCACCACCTCCACGGCTTCCCCATCCGAAATTTTCACAGTAATAACTCAGACACAATCTCCTTAAGATGTGGAACAGTGTCGTATTTTTCAATTTCTGAAGGTGATATCCACCGATATTCTAAATGCTCCCAGTCTATATTTATTTTGTCTTTTTTTTCAATTTTAAATAAAAATGGGAATATTTTCCAGTCGTATTTTTCCCCTTTATAAAAATCCGTGAACTCGATAGGCTCTGACTGCTTAATAAGACTGGCGTCTTCCTCTTTAATTCCAACTTCTTCTCTTATTTCTTTGATGGCAGCTTCATAAGGATCTTCATTTTCTTCAATATAACCAGCAACCACACCCCATAGGCCCTTGTAAGTTCTAACCCTATCGCTCCTCTTTAAAATAAGTAATTTTCCTTCATCATCAATCAACAAACACGAAGCAACCTTAGACATGCTAGAACCTTTTACAGATATAATCTAAAACAGATTCGAACACAGCCTTACCATCGCCTAAGTTGTCTTTTATTCCAGTTTCTGTCCAATCTGGATGCTGATGCCTATAAAACGTTCTTTCTGGATGGGGCATCATGCCAAACACGTTTCCAATATGATTACAGATACCGGCAATATTTGATATTGAGCCATTAGGGTTCCAGGGATATCCTGCATAATTTCCATCAGGATCAACATATCGGAAAACTATTTGGTCATTTTTTTCTAATTTTTTAAGATACTCCTCTTGTTTATCGAGAGGAAATAACAACTTTCCTTCCGCATGAGCACTAGGCATCAACCTAATATCATTTTTTGGAATCTTAGAAGTAAAAACACATTTACCATTATTTTCATGCTTAAGCAAGGTAGGTCTACATTCAAACCTATTGGAATCATTTATACTCAAGCAAGCATCTGGAACTGGAGAAACAATATTATCAATTCCAGGTAACAATCCAAGCTCCGTTAAAACTTGAAAACCATTACAACTACCAAGTATTGGATATTCTTGTTTTACAAACTCCTCTAAGTCTTTTTGCAACTTACTTTTAATTCTAGCTGCAAATATGGCACCTGCTCGAATATAATCTCCAGCAGAAAAACCACCTGGTATCATGATACACTGATAATCAGAGACGTTTCTTTTTTCATCTTTATTACAGTCAATATTTAGCAGTTGTTTTAGATGTACAAACTCTGGATTTGCTCCTAGTCTTTTGAAAGCATCATATGATTCTTGTTCACAGTTGGTTCCTTCTATTCTTAGAATCGCTATTTTTACGTCTTTTGTTTTCAATTTTTACACCTATAGACAAAAGAGTAATAGCATCTCTATTATTTCTTTTTTTATCGTATTTTATAGTTTTAGAAATTGTCCCCAATTTTTATGATTCGCCCCAAAAATTTAAATAGCCTTATTTATAGATATATACATAGTAATTATTTAAGAGAGGTGAATACGATATTATTGTTGGGTACGCCGTTCGGTACCAACAATATATATTCCTTCCTCGGGTAGAAGAGGACAGGCGGAGGAGGTGAAAAGGAAAGGATGAAGGAGAAATTAATCGCATTAGGAATTATTAGCATGTTTTTATTAGTTGGAACTATAACTACTTCAGCGAATAATAATATTGGCTCCTCAGTTATTTCAATAGAAAAACCAGAAGTGATAGAACCTACAGGGTTAATTGATAAACATATCATAGGAGAGGGACAATTAGGCATAGCATTTTCGTCTGGTACTACTCTAATTGCTCTACCACAACAGGGAACATCTATCCATGTAGAATACTATTACTATTTATTACCAACTTACATTATTGAAAGAAATGTCAGCTTTGTGATACTAATTGGTTTCGATGGTGTTTTAGATCAAAACACTACTACTGGTACCTTTTCATTTGAGGGGACTAGTTGGTTAAATGTTATGTTTTAATAGGCATTGTTTCATTTAATGAATCTTTATTCTATAAAATAGTGATTTAGTTTATGAAATTAAGTATAAGCTATCTATTTTTCTATTATTTTTGTGTATATGTGCAAATTTCTTTTTTGTGCAAAGCCTACCTTCTAACAAAATTTATATACTGTAATGATATATAACTAAATATAATGATATATAATGAGGTATTATTATGGCAAAGGAAAAAGAAGACAAAAAATTTACAACAATATCAATACCAACCCCTCTAGCAGAAAAAATCAAAAAAAGAATAAAAGGAACAGGATTCACATCCCTCTCTTCATATGTGACCTATGTACTTAGAGAGGTCATATCTGGTATGGATGAGGAAGAGGAAGAAGTTTTTACAAAAGAAGACGAAAAAAGAGTTAAAGATAGACTGCGAGCACTAGGATATATTGACTGAGGTGAAAGTAATGTCAAAACCACATGGTGGAAAACTAATAGACAGACATATTAAAAAAGAACCATCAGATACAAATGGACTTTCTAAGTTTGAAATAAATACGAATCTTTCAGAAGACATCCTAAACATTGCTAATGGAGTATTTTCGCCATTGGAAGGATTTTTGTGTAACAATGATCTTGAAAATGTAGTTACAGAAAAAAGATTAGCTGATGATACACCATGGACAATTCCTATACTGTTGGATTTTGATAAGAACGATTTAAAAGAAATAAAAGAAGGAGATTCTATTCTTCTTTCAAACAAAGAAAATGGCGTTCGAGCATTATTAGACATCGATGAAATTTATACGTACGACAAAAAAGCACTAGCACAGGCAATCTATCGTACTAAAGAAACAAGCCATCCAGGTGTTGCCAATGTACATAACATGAAACAACTTCTGATTGGTGGAAAGATTTCACTTCTAGATAGTAAACCTAGGGAATTTGATAAATACAATCTCTCACCAAAGGAAACACGTATTTTATTCAAAGAAAAAGGATGGAGAGAGATCGTAGCCTTTCAAACACGTAACCCACCACATATAGGTCATGAATATGTTCAAAAAACAGCGCTCACCTTTGTTGATGGTCTATTTATCAATCCAATCATTGGAAAGAAAAAAAGTGGAGATTTCAGAGATGAGGTAATTCTATCCTCATATGATACATTGATGAAACATTATTATCTCAAAGATCGTGCAGTCATGTCTATTCTAAGAACTTCCATGAAATATGCAGGACCACGTGAGGCAATACATCATGCTATAATGCGTAAAAACTTTGGCTGCACCCACTTTATTGTAGGAAGAGATCACGCTGGAGTTGGAAGTTATTATGGTCCATATGATGCTCATGATATATTTTCAGAATTTCCAGATTTACAGATAATACCAGTTTTTTTCAGATCCTTTTCAAGATGTACAAAATGTGGTAGTGTTGTAAACGACAAAATTTGTCCACATGACCAGAAATATCATATCAATTTCAGCGGTAAAAAAATACGAGAACTGCTAATAAACGGGAAAATACCTCCTGAAGACATGATGAGAAAAGAAGTAGCAGAAACAATTTTGAAATTCAAACAACCATTTGTTGAATAAACAGGAGGAGAAAGTATGTTAGACAATTTAAAGGGAAAAGGAATTTTAATCCATCATTGGGACACTGATGGTATATGTTCTGCACGACTGTTGTTAGACTATCTAAAAGATAAAGATATTGTGAATAAGACACCACAACTTGGTAACTACTATCTTACAGAGGAAGAGCTTGAAGACTACTCAAAATATGATTTTGTAATTGTTGTCGATATGGCTCTTACTGAAGATAATATCAAGAGACTTGCAAGGAATTCCAAAGTTATGATATTTGATCATCACTTAGGTAAAGTCTATGAGAATATACTTCATCACAATCCAGTAATTAAAGGGGAAAATCCAGATGATTACCCTTCTGCAAGTTGGATTGTAAATGATTACCTTGGGAACGATATCAATTTGTTTGCCATACTAGGCATAGTTGGAGACCATGAGCAGAAAATAAAGAACAATAAAAAATTCATAAAAATTATCGATGATTTTTGTAAGGAAAACAATCTTACATTTGATTTACTACATCAAATGATGTATCTTCTTGATACAAACTATAAATTGGGAGATAAAAGATTTGTAGAAGAAGCACCACACTTTTTACTAAAAAATGGATCTCCTCAGGATATACTAAATAACACTCAATGGAACGAAAACCTTACAAAACTAAATGAAGAAATGACAAAGCAACTCAACATTCCGGATGAAGAAATAAATGATATTATTTTGAAAAGAATAAACACGCCATATAATATCATTTCTGCAATAACAAGAAAACTTGCCTGGAGTACTGGAAAAAATACCGTAGTAGTAAACTCAGGGTTTCATAGCGATATGGACCAAATTTATGTTAGAGGTAAGAAAAACGCAGAACCAATGATAATGAGAGGTAAATCTCTAGGTTTTAAATGCGGAGGAAAAAAGGAAGTACTGGGGGCAGTGGTACCAAAAGATAAATCTGAATCCTTCGTAGAAGAAATATTAGATTTTTTAAAGGAGTGATAAAAAATGAAAGAACAAAAAGCCACAAATGTCACATGGCATGAACATAAAGTAACAAAAGAAGAGAGAGAAAAACTCCTGAAACAGAAAGGGGTAGTGTTATGGTTTACAGGACTATCTGGTAGTGGTAAATCTTCTGTAGCGAACGAGGTAGCCAATAAATTACATAATATGGGTAAACTCACGTATGTACTAGATGGAGATAACATACGCCACGGGCTTAACAAAGACCTTGGTTTTTCTCCAGAAGATAGAGATGAAAATATTAGAAGAATATCTGAAGTTGTCTGTCTCTTTGCAGATGCTGGTGTAATAGCGCTAACAGCCTTTATTTCTCCATATAGAAAGCTTCGAAATTTCTGTAGAGAACTTGCTGGACAAGGTAGATTTCTTGAAATTTATACAAAAGCTTGCCTTGAAACCTGTGAGAAAAGAGATCCAAAAGGCTTATACAAAAAAGCAAGAGAAGGGATAATAAAGGATTTCACGGGCATTAATGCACCATATGAAGAACCAGAGAATCCAGAGATGGTCATTGATACAGACAAATATAACATTGAAGAAAGTGCAGATCTCGTTTTAAAAAAATTAGAGGAATTAGGAATAATTGAATAAGTGGTATCAAATGGAATTAGATGAAAATATAAATTATATTGTATCTGGATTGGAACGCTCTGGTACATCACTGTTAATGCAAATACTACGCGCTGGTGGAATACCAACTAGTTTTGATGATGATTCGCGTCCAGCAGACGAAAGTAATCCAAAAGGATACTATGAACTTGAAGGCGGGAAGATAATAAACAAACTCATGGATGGATCATTTCCATTAGCCAATTACAAAGGGAAATTCATAAAGATAACAGCATATGGTCTTAGATTCCTACCACCAGGAAATTATAAAATAATCTATTCAGAGAGAAACATTGAGGAAATATTAGATTCAATGGAAAAAATAATCGGAAAAAAAGATAGTAACCGTGAAGAAACCCGGGACACCTTTATTAAATTGAATAATCTGGTAAAGAATAGTATCCAAGAAAGAGAAGACATGGATATTTTACTAATCAACTACAATAACATAATATCAAACCCAGAGAATAACATAAGTAAAATAGTAGATTTCTTAGGCATGCCCAGTGATATTCTCGGTAAAATGATAGATGCTGTGGATAATAAATTATACCGACAAAGGAGAATATGAACGAGGAAGATAATTTTTTAAAAAGTAAATTAAAAATTCGTCATCGTAAAGATATTTTTTTCATTATATTAGCATTTTCATTAGTAGCAATATCCTATTTTGCTCCAACTCCAGATGGTTTGACACATGATGGCCAAGTAATGATTGGGATTTTGCTAATGGCTGCAGTATTATGGATTACGGAGTCAATACCACTTGCAGTCACTGGTCTTTTAATAATGATAATACAACCCTTATTACATGTTATACCACCAAATGATGTTTTTTCTTCATTTGGAAATCAAGCAGTGTTTTTTTTAATAGGGGCATTTATACTTGCAGGTGCAATTGAAAAACATGGACTTCATAGACGTATTGCTTTAAAATTCTTGAGCTCGTTTGAAAAAAATCCTCGATTTTTTACTTTTGGAATTATGTCGACATGTGCTTTTTTATCCTTCATAATGCCTGAGCACGGTGTGGCTGCATTGTTTTTACCAATTATTGTTTCAATTTTAATTGCAATGAAAATCGTTCCAAAAAAAAGTAATTTTGGCAAGGTTAGCATGTTATGTGTCGCATTTGGGTGCTCTATCGGAAGTCTTGGGACATTAATTGGTGGTGCACGTAATATTTACGCAGTTGGCGCTCTATCAGATGTTGGTATAAATATAACATTTTTTGATTGGATGAAGTATTCAATGCCCGTTGTAATTATTGCACTGCCATTGGTCTGGCTTGTTCTACAATTCTCTTTTCCAATTGAAATAAAGGACATATCTGCGGCCAGAAGAGAGATTAATAATCAAGTAAGTATCGCAGGAAAAATGGGGAAAAATGAATCCTTAGTTTTAATTATATTAGTTACAACGATTTTACTTTGGATTTTCTTTTCATCTCATGAATATTTTGGACTTGCCGTCATTGCCGTACTTGGGAGTGTCTTGTTATTTTTAACAGGTACAATCACTTGGAAAGATGTTGAAAAGCGTGTCCCATGGGGTATAATATTACTTTATGGAGGTGCTATAACTCTTGGAATAGGTATACAAAGAACAGGAGCTGGAAAATGGATAGCTGAGGCCTTATTTAATATTGCAGGGGACAATCTGTATCTTGTCATACTTATAATGATTATTTTTACGATTCTACTAACAAACATTATGTCAAATATTGGAGCTGTTGCTTTATTATTGCCAATTGGGGTATCCGTTGCTACTCAAATACCTGAACTAGGATTAAGTCCACTGCTAGCATCAATGATAATAGCTCTCAGCGGGGGATTAGCATTTATGCTAGTTATAGCTACACCAGGTAATGCAATAACCTATTCCTCAGGTTATTTTTCAACGAAAGATCTATTCAAAGCTGGCAGTGTTGCCAATATTTTATGTATATTGGTAATTTTCATTATTGCAGCTGTTTATTGGATAGGGGTTTTAGGTATATGAAAAATTTAAGTGTTAGAATCCTATGTGGAACGGGGGTAAAAAAACTACAATGTTTAAAAACATTTTAATTCCAATTTCCTCGGAATTTTATTCAAAAGACGTGTTAAAGCGAAGTGTTTTTCTCGCTGAAAAATTTAAAAGTAATATAACTCTTATTTATATCATAGAAGAAAAGACATTAAATCAAACAGACAGACTTTCAGATGCTTATAGAACTCAATATGAAAGAGCAGAAACAAAAAACGAGATAATAAGAAAACAAAAACTCGCAGCAGATAACATTGTTTTTAATGATGCAAAATTCTTCTTCAAAAACAGAAAAATTCCTTTTGAAGAGAAAATAGTTGAAGGAGAATTCAGTAACGTCGTAAAAAGAGAAATCGAAAAAGAAGATTATGATTTAATATTGATGTGCTTTGAAAAAGAATGTATTCTGAACTATCGTCTTCTGGATGAGGTAAACATCCCTGTTTGGGTGGAGGTTGAAAGTAAAGGTAAATCAATACTTGCAGTTTGTTCTAATCTGGCTCCCAACAAAAAAGTTCCAGATATAAGTTTAAAACTTTCAGAAACCCTGGATTGGGACCTACATATGTTATATGTTGTAGATGTCGAAGATTGCGTACAAGTTGATGAACGGTGTATAAGATCCAGCAAAAAACCAGAAAAAACCCTGATTTTTAAAGGGCAAAACTTTGTAGAGAAAATGAAAAACAAAGGAATAAAAGTTGAACTTGTAAAAGGTAGTTTAGAAAAAGAAACAATAAAAGTTGCAGAAAAAATTAATCCAAATCTAATAATTGTAGGCAGAGAACAAAAGAAAAAAGGCATATTAGGCCTTCCTGTAAAAAACGTTAAACGAAAAATGGCAGAGAAATGCAAGTATTCCATATTATTTGTACATTAATGTTAATTGAATGAAGTAACTTTTTCATTTTACGTTTTTAGGAGCCATTAAATCAAAAATAGTTTTGTCTCTTTCACTTATTTTTAAAAGTTCAGATGGTGTTAAAAAAACTCTTCCTTCATTGTTTTTTAGGAAATCTATAACTTCTGCCATAAGATCAAACTGTTTATCAGATAGATCAGCATGGTGAAATTGTAAGGTATATATTGGATTATCTTTGGCTTTTTCATAAACCTTAATGAATTCATCTAATGAGTTCTGCTTAAGGTTATTGCACAAGGGAATTGTCAATAAATCATGCTTAGCTTTTCTCCAGGAAAACATCAACTTAAAATCATTTTGCACTAGTGCATCTATAACACTTTCATTCCAAATATTTCCCTGTGGTCCAAAGGTAATTGCTTTTCTGTCCAAATATTTACTCTCAGCTATTCTATATTTTTTGAGGCTTGAGTTATGACTTTTAAAATTTCTATCAAATTCAGTCGGATAAATTCTGTTTCTACCAATTTTTTTTATTAATAAAAATGGTAGGTGGGTATGTGAATAACCATGGCAGAATACTTCGATCCTATCTTTGTCAAGCGTTTTTAGAAGATCCCTCAATTCTTGATTTTTCATATACTTTCCAATAAGCCCAATAGCTGCCTTTGCATCGTTTTTTAACACGACATTTATCCATTTTTTTAATTTGAGGGTATCTTTTCCTACGTCGTCATCCTTGAAAACTACATATTTTTTACTCAACAAAACAACCTCAGTTTTAACACTGTAAGTTATAAATTATTTTATATTTTATGTAAAAAACATGTTAGTAAATGTAAAATATGCGAATAAAGCTTACACCTAGAAGGCGGTTGCTATGAAAGCTGTAATTTTAGCTGCAGGTGAAGGAAAAAGATTAAGACCTTTTACTGAAACAATACCAAAGGTAATGTTACCTGTTGCCAACAAACCTGTTTTAGAATATGTTGTCGATGCTGTTAAAAAAAGTGGTATAGCTGAGATTATTATAGTTGTTGGATACAAAAAAGAAGTTATAATGGAGTATTTCAAAGAGTACAAAGGCTTAAAAATTTCATATGTAACTCAAGATAAACAGTTGGGTACAGCTCATGCTTTACTTCAGGCAAAAAGTCGTATTAAAGAAACTTTCATAGTAATATCTGGAGATAATATAGTTGACCAAAAAAGTATATCACAACTAATTAAGGATCAATCGAAATATTCAATGCTAATAAAAGAACATCCTCATCCATCAAAATATGGTGCTGTTTTTATTGAAAAAGGTAAACTTAAAGAAATAGTAGAAAAGCCAAAAGAAGAAATAGGTAAGTTTATATCAACAGGTATTTACAAACTACCAAAATCGATTTTTAAAACAGTCGAAGAGCTAACTTCCAGGGGAACAAATGATCTAACATCGGTAATCCAAGAAGTTATGAAAAATGGTGAAGAAATAAATACAATAAAAGCAGAGTCATGGATGGATATTGTTTATCCTTGGGATCTTATCCAAATAAATGAAGCCATGATTCATAGTTCAAAATTTTCAGTCGGAGGAGTTGTAGAAAAGGAAGTAACAATAAAAGGCGATGTATCAATTGGAAAGGATACTACAATTTATTCTGGGTGTTACATTGTTGGACCTGTTGTAATCGGAGAAGGTTGTGAGATTGGTCCTAATGCCTGTATCTTTCCATCAACAACAATTGGCAATAATTCAGTAGTTCATCCATTTAGTGAGATTCGAAATAGTGTTATAATGGATGATACTCATATTGGATCAAACTCATTTATAAAAAATTCAATTATTGCCCGAGGAACTATTATATCAAATAATTTTTCATGTATTTCTGGCGATAATACAGTTGAAATTGATGGTGAATTTAAAAAACTAGAAAATCTTGGTGCAATGATTGGAGAGGATTGTACTTTTGGAAGTCATGTTGTTATTGATCCTGGTATTATAATTGGAAGAAAATGTAATATTGAGTCTATGAAAAAGATAACAAAAAATGTAACAAGTAACACTAAAGTGATGTAAATTGTGCGGAATTATTGGCTATACTGGATTCAGAGATGCAAATAAGGTTTTAATCGATAGTTTAAAGAGATTAGAATACCGGGGTTATGATTCTGCAGGTATTTCTGTTATTCATAAGAAACAACAAGTTTACAAACAGGTAGGAGAGATTAAAGCTCTCGAAAAAAATCTTCCTGATTTTAAAGGGACCGTTGGAGTCGGGCATACGCGCTGGGCCACACATGGCGGCGTCACAAAAGAAAACGCTCATCCTCATCTTAGCAGCAATAAAAAAATTGCTGTTGTTCACAATGGAATAATCGAGAATTTTAGTAAACTTCGGGAAAATTTAATCAAAAAAGGTTATAAGTTTGCATCTCAAACTGATTCGGAAGTGATTGCTCATTTGATTGAAGATAATTACAAAGATAATTTGGAGAAAGCAGTTTATTCAGCACTGAAAAAAGTTGAAGGTTACTATGCAATAGTTGTAACAAGTACTGATGAACCCGATAAGATTGTTGGAGCAAGAAAAGACAGCCCACTCGTAATAGGCGTTGGTGATAATGAAAACTTTTTAGGATCTGATATCACTGCTTTTTTGAAATATACAAAAAGAGTTGTTTTTCTTAATGATGGGGAACTATGTGCTGTTACAAACAAAGATATAAAAATCTTTGATGAAAACAATAAAGCTGTAAAGAGAGACGAACAGGTAATAAAATGGGATTATAAGGATGCAGAAAAATCTGGTTTTTCTCATTTTATGTTAAAAGAAATTTTTGATCAACCTGATACAGTTCACCATGTAATTCGTGGACGTGTATCTGAAATTGATAGGGCAATTCAATTTAATGAAAATGTTGAAAATCTACTAAGTAATGGATTAGACTCGATTCATATTGTTGCTTGCGGGACTTCTTATTATGCTGGTCTTGTTGGAAAATATATGCTTGAAAAATTAACAGGAATACCTGTAATTGTTGAACTTGCATCTGAATACCGCTATTTTGGAACACGAGATGAAAATTCGCTTATTATTGGTGTTACCCAATCTGGAGAAACACTGGATACTCTTGCTGCTCTCAAAGAGGCTAAGAATTCAGGTTGTAGGATATTAGTTATTACAAATGTTATTGGTAGTACAGCAACAAGACTTTCAGATGGGTATATTTTAACTCAATCAGGTCCTGAAATTGGGGTTGCAGCAACAAAAACATTTACCTCTCAAATTCTTGTTTTATGTCTGATTGCTCTAAAAATTGGAATGTTAAAAAATAAGATTGGAGCTGATGAGGTATACAAATATATTCTTCAACTCAAAGAACTACCCAGAAAAGTTAGACAGGCTTTAGATCAAAGTGACGAGATACTAAAAATAGCAAATCAATTAAAAAATACTCAATCAGTATTTTTCATAGGCCGAGGTATCAATTATCCCCTTTCTTTAGAAGGCGCATTAAAACTCAAAGAAATTTCATATTTACATGCTGAGGGATTTGCAGCAGGAGAATTGAAACACGGGCCATTTGCATTACTTACTAAAATTACTCCCGTTGTAGCAATTGTTACTAAAGATTTTACATATGAAAAATTGCTTGCGAATATTGGAGAGGTAAAAGCTAGGGGACCTAAAGTTATTGCAATTGCAGATGAAAATGATACAGAGATAGAAAAACATGCAGATTTTGTAATCAGATTCCCATCAAATTCAGATATAATGTCATGCATTCCAATTATTGTAATACTACAACTTCTCGCATATCATGTTGCTAATTTAAGGGGGTGTTCAATTGATAAACCCCGCAATCTTGCAAAATCAGTAACTGTTGAATAGGAGATAATAGAAAAATGAAATGTGTAATACTTGCAGCTGGTGAAGGAAAGCGGGTTCATCCATTGACTTTCACTCGCCCAAAAGTTATGATTCCAATTGGTAACAAACCAATTTTAGAATGGAATCTATTGAATGCTATTGATGCAGGGATAAGAGAATTCGTTTTTGTTGTAAGTTACAAAAGTGAGATGGTAAGATCATATTTTGGCAACGGTGAGAAGTGGAACGTTAAAATCGAGTATGTAAATCAAGGAGAACCGTTAGGCACTGCTCATGCAATAAGTGTTGTTGAAAAATTTGTTAAAGATTTTATTGTTTTATGCGGCGATACAATTTTTGGAAAAAAAGATTTTAAAAATATTGTAAAAACAAAAAATAGTATGGGTCTAGCAAAGGTTGAAAATGCAAAAGAATATGGAATTATTGAGCTTGATAAAGAAAATGTTGTAAAAATTTATGAAAAAATGGATGAACCTTTTACAAATATAATCAACGGGGGTATTTACCATTTTAATTCAAAGATTTTTAATTATATTCGCAAAACTAAAAAATCTCCTCGTGGCGAATTTGAAATTACAGATTCCATAAACATGATGATAAAAGATACTAACTTGAAAGGTATTTTTCTAAAAAATTGGAGAGACGTCGTTTATCCTTGGCATTTACTAGATGCAAATGAAGAAATTTTGAAAAAAATAGATAAGAAAATAGATGGAACTGTTGAAAAAAATACTACAATTAAAGGAAAAGTTATTATTGGTAAAAATAGCACAATAATGAATGGCAGTTATATAGAAGGACCTGTAGTAATTGGGGAAAATTGCAAAATAGGGCCAAACTGCTATATCAGACCATACACATCCATCGGAAACGACTGTCATGTTGGTAATGCATGTGAAGTAAAAAATTCAATAATATTGAATAATAGTAATGTTCCCCACCAGAACTATGTTGGCGATTCAATCATAGGTGAAAACTGTAACTTGGGAGCAGGTTCAAAGGTTGCTAACTTGCGTCTTGATAAAAAGAATATTAGTGTTGTTCTTAACGGAAACAAATTGAATACCAATAGAAGAAAACTTGGAGTAATAATGGGAGATAACGTACAAACAGGTATCAATTCAATGATGAATGTTGGAACTATAATTGGAAACAATTGTTTTCTTGGTCTAGGAGCAATAGCAAAAGACGAAATTAAACCATATGCAATGATTCTATAGATATAATATTAACCTTTTTGAATATTATAAAGCCCCCAGTATTTGCCCCTTTTGTTAAGCAATTGTTTATGTGTTCCACTTTCGACAATTTTACCTTGGTCTATTACATATATAATATCCGCGTTTTGAATTGTTGATAACCGATGAGCAATTATAAAAGTTGTACAACTTTTAGATACTTTATTAATAGCTTTTTGTACAATACTCTCAGATACATTATCCAATGAACTTGTGGCTTCGTCTAATATCAATACCTCTGGTTTTCTTATCATTGCCCTTGCAATTGCAATACGCTGTTTTTCTCCACCTGATAGTCTCATACCACGGTCGCCCACTAGTGTATCGTATTTTTCAGGAAGTTGTTGAATGAACTCATCTGCATTAGCTAGTTTTGCTGCTTCTTTTATCTCTTGATCTGTATATTCATCTCCAAAGGCAATGTTTTCTTTTATAGATGCGTTATAAATGAAAGTCTCCTGACTGACAAATCCAACTTTCCTTAAAAACGAGAAAATATCAAACTCTTTGATATTTGTGCCATCTATATTGACACCGCCGTTGTCTACATCGTACAATCGCAGCAACAAATTAACAACTGTCGATTTACCAGAGCCTGATGGTCCTACTAATGCGGTTATTCTATCTTTCTTTATATCAAGCGAAGCATCATCTAAGAGTACGTCTCTATCTTTGTAAGCAAATTTAACGTTTCTTAATTCGATACCTGATTTTAGTCCTACAAATTCTTTATCTCCATTTTTTATTTTGATATAGGTTTTATCCTTTATCATTTCATGAACTGCTTCCACATTTGGGAGAATATACATAAACTCCATCCGATATTCTCCAAACTTTGATAACTTTGGTAAAATCAGAAAAACTGCAAAGCCAAACGTACCAATGACGGGAAGTGTTGACATAAACTCACCAGGATAATACAATTTTAAAAAAATAACTACACTTCCAATTGAAAGATATACAAAAAGGAAAAGTAATGCTTCAGGGACTCGACGCCAAAAATAACTTTTTCTATGATACTTCCAATATACATGCAGTGCTTTATCAAATAGCTTTTTCCAATAGGGAAATGTTTCAAATACTTTTATTTGTTTAATTCCACTTGTAAATTCACTTATGACTACTGTCTCTTTTTGACCCATTTCTAATTGTCTTCTACCGGCTACATAAGATACTCTTGCACTCAGATATTTAGTCAGATAATAATATGCAACTCCACCAATTATTATTAAAATAGTACCTTTCCACGACATCGAAAGTAATATAGTAAATATTGATACTGCTAATATAAGTTCTACAAAAATATTTGATAAGAGGCCTAATAATTGATAAATACTCCTAGGCGCAATGGAGGTCTTGTATAGTATCTCACCTTGTTTATTATCAACGAAAAATTGATAATCTGAATCTATGCATTTATTAAACACATCTTGCTTAGCCTCAATCACAATCTTCGAAGTAAGCTTTACAGAGAAATAGTAATAGATAAGCTTAGCAACAAAAACTAAAAATGCAAGTATAATAAATAAAATACAATATCTTACTAACTCATCATCAATTGGAATTAATTGTACAAAAACATTAACAAAGCTAAGGAAGGGATTTTCAGTGACCTTTATATCAAAGCTATTGGCTAGTATTGGATATACTATCGCTACATTTAAACTCTCCAAAACACCGATAAGAACAGCTAAAAATATCAAAAAAAGGAAATGGAATTTATATCGATTAAAGAAAAACCAAACAGTTCTTATAGCATTTAATTTCTTCTTCATTTCTCTCAATCTCGTCTTTGTATCCAGAGGTGAACAGCATATTACGCCACGATGCTGACTTTCATTGCCTCTCAATTAAGTTTCGGCAATTTTCATCATAAATTTACTCCTCCTATTTATACTATTCTAAGGTGCTTACTTGTAAAAATGGCAAGAAAATATGATATTTCAACATCAATATAGGTAATAATTAAGTATAGATATATTATTAATCGTTAAATTCATTGAAAGCTTATTAAAACTAAAGAGAGGCTTAAATATGAGAACAACGAAAGATGTCATATTAAAATGCATTGAAGATTCTATTAGGATTAAACAACAATTGATAAAAACTGACCTGGAGGTTATAACACAAATTTCAGATGAGATAATTCATGCATATCGGAAAGGCAATAAAGTTGTTTGGTTTGGAAATGGCGGAAGTGCTGCTGATGCTCAACATCTCTCCTGTGAACTCGTTGGCAAATTTTATATGAAAAGAAAAGCATTGGAATCAATAGCACTTACCACAAATACTTCGATATTAACAGCAATTGCAAATGATTATAACTTTTCTGAGGTATTTTCACGTCAGGTTGAGGCACTGGTTAAACCAGGTGACGTAGTAATTGGGATTAGTACAAGTGGGATCTCTCAAAACGTAATCCATGGTCTTAAAGAAGCGAAAAAACGCGGGGCAACAACAGTAGCATTTACTGGGAAGTCGAATGATGGAAAAATAAAAGAAAATGTTGATTATTTAATTGCGGTTCCCTCATCAGATACGGCACGAATTCAAGAGGCACATATTATGATAGGTCATATTATCTGTAACTTAGTAGAAAAAGAACTTTTTGATAAAAATACTAGTTAAGAGGAGTATAAACAATGAATAAATGTTTTAATGGACTGACCACAGTTAACATAGAATTAACGAGTAGATGTAACAAGAAATGCTGGATGTGCGGTCGGCGGAAAATAGATAAAGATTACCCAGAAATTGCTATGAATTACGGAGACATGGATTTCAAATTAGTTAAATCTCTATCAAAGCAATTGCCAGAAAATATAGTAATACAATTTCATAACAATGGTGAACCTCTGCTATATCCCAGATTTGGAGATGCTATATCTTTATTTCCAAAGAACATAAAATGCATAGATACTAATGGTAAACTCATTATAGAGAAATCGGACGAAATTATCAATAAACTTGATACAATGACTATATCAGTAATCGAAAATGATCCTGAGGGTGATGAACAATATGAATTGGTAAAACAATTTCTCGATTTAAGAGGTGATAGGAAACCAAATTTGATTTATCGTTGTCTCGGTAAAGTCGATCTAGAAAAATGGAAGAAACTACCTGGAATTTTAGCAACAAGAATATTACATCATCCTCTGGGCAGCTTCAAATACGAAAAGAATCCAACGATTCCCGAAATAGGATTATGTCTTGACTTACTTAATCATCTAGTAATCGACAGGTTTGGGAAAGTATCTCCATGTGTTAGGTTTGATCCAAAGAGACTAGGAGTTATCGGTGATGCCACTACGACTCCTCTTGTTGAGATATGGAATGGTAAGGAAAGACAAAAATGGATAAAATATCATATAGAAGGTAGACGCGATAAAATCCCCTTGTGTAGTTATTGTGAATTTTGGGGAGTACCAACAGGATACTGGTAATAGTATTTAGAGCTATCTAAACTAATTAATTTTATAAAAACCTGGTTGACATGAAACAAAATTTTAAATATCTTACCTACAATATCGCCCGCTAAAGATATAGATGAGAGATCCATCTGTTTTAATAAAGATGATCAAATCATGAAGGGGAATGTGATTAATACGGATAATCGGAGAATACCATTTATCATCGCAGAAATCGGAATCAACCATAATGGTGATATTGAAATAGCGAAGGAATTAATTGATATGGCTGTTGAATGTGATTGTGACGCTGTCAAGTTTCAAAAGCGGGCAATAGATGTAGTTTATACAAAAGAGTTTCTTGATTCACCTAGAGAAAGTCCATGGGGTACAACTCAGCGAGATCAAAAAGAAGGATTAGAGTTTGGAAAAGAAGAATATGATGAGATTGACAGATATTGTAAAAAAGTCGGCATTGAGTGGTTTGCTTCCGCATGGGATGAACAAAGCCAGTTGTTTCTTAGACAATATGATCTAAAATATAATAAGATAGCATCAGCGATGCTTACTAACACTCCTTTTTTGGAATTGGTTGCAAAAGAAAAAAAACATACATTCGTCTCAACAGGCATGAGTACACTTGAAACCATCGATAAAGCAGTAGAAATTTTCAGAAAACATGATTGCCCTTTTACCTTGATGTATTGTGTATCAACATATCCCGCTGATATTAAAGATCTAAATCTATTATGTATAAAGACTCTAAGAGAACGTTATAATTGTGAGATAGGCTACAGTGGGCATGAGGTAGGCCCTCATACTTCAGTCTTAGCGGTAGTACTAGGTGCGGTTGCAGTCGAGAGACACATAACATTAGATAGAGCTATGTATGGTAG
>SMTZ1_10001366_pt1 | contig 25961 bp, 25 predicted proteins | sample DeeMarSWOR136_30_FD_25667 | JGI IMG/M metagenome (IMG submission 25667)
CCGAGCGGCGCGGCGCACGGTTTGGCATGTGGTTTCCGGTGGTGGAGGGAGTGGCATGAGCAAGCGCACAATCCTCGTGATCGACGACGAGCAGAACATGCAGGCCGTGATGCGCATGATCCTGGAGGGCGCGGGTCATGAAGTGTGGCTGGCCGACAATGGCGAGGAGGCGATGCAGTTCGTTCAGCATCCGGATCTGGACGTGGTGCTGACTGACCTCAAGATGCCCGGCATGGGCGGAGAGGCATTCGTGCTCGCGTTTCGCAAGGAGCGCCCCGACGTGCCGGTGATCATCGTTACGGCGCACGGCACGATTCGTTCGGCCGTGAAGAGTGTGCAGGATGGCGCCGCCGACTATCTCACCAAGCCGTTTGAGCCCGAACAGCTTGAGATTGCCGTGCACAACGCGATCAAACTGCGCGACATCCTGCGCGAGAATGAGCGACTCAAGGCGGCGGTTAGCGGCGGGCGCGGCAGGCCCCGGATTGCTGGCGACAGCGCGGCGGCGCGCCATCTGCTTGAGGAAATCGAGCGGGTGGCGCCGTACAAGACCAATGTACTGATCATGGGCGAGTCGGGCACCGGCAAGGAGCTAGTGGCGCGTACCGTTCACGAATTGTCGCCTCGTCGCGACGCTCCGTGGGTCGCGATCAATTGCTCGGCAATCCCGCGGGATCTTATGGAATCGGAGCTCTTCGGCTACGTGAAGGGCGCCTTTACCGGCGCTACTCAGAACCGGCTCGGGCGCCTCGAGCAGGCCAATGGAGGCACCCTGTTTCTCGATGAGATCGGGGACCTTGACGCCGCCTTGCAGGCCAAGCTGCTTCGCGTACTGCAGGAGCGTGAGTACTCGCCGGTCGGCTCCGATCTGGTACGCACGGTGGACGTGCGCATCATTGCGGCGACCAACCGTGACCTCAAGGCACTGGTGCGCGAGGGCCGTTTCCGTGAGGACCTGTTCTATCGTCTCGACGTGTATGGCATCACGGTGCCGCCGCTGCGCGAGCGCCGTGAGGACATTCCGCTACTGGCGCGCAGCTTCCTGCGCGAGCTCGCGGCCGAGACCGATCGGCCCGTTACCGATATCGCGCCGGCAGCTGTCGAGGTGCTGCTGCGTTATCAATGGCCAGGCAATATCCGCGAGCTGCGCAACACTGTGGAGCGCTCGCTGCTTTCCTGTCGCGGCACGACCATCGATTTGACCGATCTGCCGCACGCGATTCTGGCCAGTGCCGGAGCCGTCGACGACCCCGGCTTCTCGCTCGAGAAGCTCGGCGTTCAGGACCTTGACCAGTGGCTTGAGGAAGTCGAGCGGCGCGCAATTCAGCATGCCCTCGCGCAGTGCAACGGCGTGCAGGCACAGGCAGCGCGACGCCTCGGAATTAGCGAACGCAGCCTCTGGCACCGCATCAAGAAGCTCGGCATCCAGATCAATCGAGTCGTAAATTGACCTGACGCAATGCCGCCGCCGTCGGCGGCGGGGGACACTAAGGGGCACCGCATCAGCGGAGGTATCGTATGGCTGTCTGGTTCGCGTGGCTGCAGTTTTTGCTGTGTGTGGTGCTGATCGGCGTTGCCGGCACCTATCTGTCGCGTTATGGCGACGTGATCGCCGAAAAGACCGGTTTGGGCGGCACCTGGATCGGCCTCATCCTGCTCGCCACAGTCACGTCTCTGCCTGAGCTAATCACGGGTGTCAGTTCCGTCACGTTGGCCGGCACACCGAACATTGCGGTTGGCGACGTGCTTGGAAGCTGTGTGTTCAATCTCCTGATCCTCGTCATACTCGACTTCCTGCAGCGCGAGGAGTCGGTTTATTCTCGGGCCAGCCAGGGCCATATCCTGTCGGCTGGTTTCGGCCTGATTCTTATCAGTATTGTTGCATTCAACCTGCAGCTCGCAGTCAATGGCGGCGTCCCGCGCTTCGGGCATGTCGGCATCTATACGCCCGTAATTCTGCTCCTCTATGCGGTCGCCATGCGTACGGTGTTCTTTTACGAGCGTAATCACCGCGAGGCCTTTCACGAAGAGCGCGCCGAACGCTACGCGGATGTCACGCTACGGCAGGCCGGGCAGCGCTACGCGATGGCCGCCGGAGTAGTCGTGGCGGCCGGTATTTGGCTGCCATTCGTTGGTGAGCAGCTTGCCCGGCTAATGGGCTGGCATCAAACATTTGTCGGGACGCTGTTCGTTGCCGCGGCGACCTCAGTGCCGGAAGTGGTGGTGACGATCGCGGCGGTGCGTATCGGTGCCTTGGATCTCGCGATCAGCAACCTGCTCGGCAGTAATGTATTCAATATCGCAATCCTCGCCGTGGATGACCTTCTGTTCCTGAACGGTCCGTTGCTTTCCAATGTTTCGCCGATGCACACGGTGTCGGCGCTGTCCGCGATGATGATGACCGGCATCGTAATCGTCGGCCTGTTCTATCGCCCGCGCAAACGCTTCATCCGTGGGGTCGGCTGGGCGGCGTTGTTCCTGCTCGTCATTTATCTCCTCAATACATCGATTCTCTATTTGCGCGGGGGGTGACGCATGGCCGCGCCCCCGACAACTTCTTCCCACATACCGGAAGCCTGGCATCTGCTAAGCGAAGAGGACACGCGTCGGCGACTGGAAGTGGGGGCGCAAGGTCTTAGTGCCGCTGACGCAGAGGTCCGCCGGCAGCGCTTCGGTGCCAACGAGATCGCAGAGGGAAAGCGGCGTGGGCCTGTTGCGATGTTCCTTGCACAGTTCACGGATTTCATGATCCTGGTGTTGATCGCCGCGGCCGTTATCTCGGGGTTGCTCGGAGATCTCACTGATACGCTCGTGATCCTGGCCATCATCGTCTTGAACGCGGCCATCGGCTTCGCCCAGGAGTATCGTGCCGAGCGGGCGATTGCGGCGCTGAAGCGCATGGCGGCACTTCAGGCGCATGTGCTGCGTGATGGCCATTCGGCCTTGGTTCCGGCCATCGAGGTGGTTCCAGGAGATATCATCTTGCTCGAGGCCGGCAACGCCGTGCCGGCGGATGTGCGATTGGACGAAGTCGCGCAGCTGCGCTGCGAAGAGGCCGCTCTGACCGGTGAGTCGGAGCCAGTCGAGAAACATACCCATGCGCTGCATGAAGTGGACGCGCCGTTGGGGGATCGGCGCAACATGGCCTACAAAGGCACGCTCATTACCTACGGGCGGGGGCGGGGTATTGTGGTGGCAACCGGCATGCAGACCGAGCTCGGGCGCATTGCCCAGTTGCTGCATGGCGAAGAGGAGGGCAAGACCCCCCTGCAAAAGCGTCTCGCGCGCTTCGGCAAGAACCTCGCGCTCGTGGTGTTGGCCATCTGCGCAATCCTGTTCGTCACGGGACTGCTGCGCGGCGAGCCGCTGTTGCTCATGCTGCTCACAGCCATCAGCCTCGCGGTGGCGGCCATTCCGGAGGCATTGCCGGCCGTGGTCTCGATTTCGCTAGCACTCGGCGCGCGCAAGATGGTGGCGCGCCACGCACTGGTGCGCAAACTACCGGCGGTGGAGACCCTGGGTTCGGTGACCTTCATCTGCTCAGACAAGACGGGCACGCTCACTGAAAATCGAATGCGCGCCGAGGAGGTCTGGGTGGATGGATCGCATGCGCGCGCTGCGGAACTCATGCTCGAGTCCGCGCCGGTGAACCTGGATGCAATGCCGACCGCGCCGAAGCCCGCGCTGCTGCTGGCGCTTGCGTTGTCGAACGACGCCCGCTTCGCCGCTGATGGCGGTGTAATCGGCGATCCGACCGAGGTGGCTTTGTTCGAGCTGGCCCGTGCCGCCGGGTGGGACAAGCAGGCGCTGGAGCACAACTATCCGCGCCGCGCGGAAGTGCCATTCGACTCGGAACGGGCGCGCATGAGCACCTTGCATGCGACTCCCCTCGGGGTGGTGGCCTTCATCAAGGGCGCGCCGGAGCAGGTCTTGCCCATCTGTCACGATCAGCTTTCCGCTGACGGAATCATTGCGCTGGATCGCGGCGAGGCTGAGCTTGCCGCGGAGCGCATGGCGGCTGAGGGGCTTCGAGTGTTGGCGGTGGCGATGCGGCGCTGGCCGCAGATGCCGTCGGATGTGGGCAGCGAGGCGATCGAGAGTGGACTCACGTTCCTGGGCCTCGTCGGGCTCATGGACCCGCCGCGGGCTGAGGCACGCGAGGCGGTGCAGCTTTGCCAGACCGCCGGCATCGCGCCGGTAATGATCACCGGCGATCACCCGGCTACGGCGCGTGCGATTGCGCGGCGACTCGGCATCATCGAGGACGGCGGCGAGGTGATCACCGGGCGCGAGCTGGCGCGCATGGACATGGCCGAATTCGAGGAGCATGTCGAGCGCGTGCGCGTCTACGCGCGTGTGGCACCCGAGCAGAAAATAAAGATCGTGCGCGCGCTGCAGGACAAGGGCGAATTCGTTGCCATGACCGGCGACGGGGTGAACGATGCACCCGCGCTTAGGCGCGCGGACATTGGGGTGGCGATGGGCATTACCGGCACGGATGTGGCTAAGGAGGCCGGGCACATGATTCTGCTGGATGACAACTTCGCGACCATCGTGTCGGCGGTACGCGAGGGACGGCGAATCTTCGACAACATCCGCAAGTTCATCAAGTACACCATGACCAGCAATTCGGGCGAGATTTGGACGATATTCCTTGCCCCGTTTCTCGGTTTGCCAATTCCGCTACTGCCGATCCACATATTGTGGATCAACCTCGTGACCGACGGCCTTCCAGGCCTCGCCTTGGCTGCCGAAGGGGAAGAGCGCGGCGTCATGCAGCGACCACCACGCCCGCCGCATGAAAGCATCTTTGCTCATGGCATGTGGCAACACATGATCTGGGTGGGCCTGCTGATGGGCGGCGCCTCGCTGTTCACGCAGGCATGGGCAATCTACACTGACCACGGCCACTGGCAGACCATGGTGTTCACGGTGTTGACGCTCTCACAGCTAGGGCATGTGCTGGCGATTCGCTCCGAGCGCGACTCGCTCTTCACGCAGGGAGTGCTATCCAATCCTTCCCTGATCGCAACGGTGGTGTTCACGATCGGCCTGCAAATGGCCACGATCTACGTGCCGTTTCTCAATCCGATCTTCAAGACCGAGTCGCTCACGCTTGATGAGCTGCTGTTCTGTCTTCTGATGTCCTCGGTGGTATTCGTTGCGGTGGAAATCGAGAAGTGGTTCGTGCGCCATGGCTGGCTTTATTCCAGCAACCGCCCAGTCACGCGCAGTGGAGGAGCTGCCGGCGCCGGCGCGCGACCCGATGTCTAGGTAAGTTTCTCGACACCTTGCGCACCGCCGAGCAACAGTACGTCCGCCGGACGGCGGGCAAACAGGCCGTTGGTGACAACGCCGGTAATATGGTCAAGTTGACCCTCGAGTTCGACGGGGTTGAGGATTTTCAGGTTGTGCACGTCGAGGATGATGTTGCCGTTGTCGGTCGTGAAGCCCTGACGCCAGACCGGATCGCCGCCCAGCGCAACGAGCTTGCGTGCCACGAGACTGCGCGCCATGGGGATGACCTCGATCGGTAGCGGGAACTTGCCGAGAAGGTCGACCAGTTTGGAATCATCGGCAATGCAGATGAACTTGGTGGAAGCCGCTGCGACAATCTTCTCGCGAGTCAGCGCGCCACCCCCGCCCTTTACGAGGTGCAGGTGCCGGGTGGCCTCATCGGCCCCATCCACGTAAACGGGCAGGCTCCCCGCGGCGTTCAGGTCGAGGACCGGGATGCCGAGTTTCTTCAGCCGCTCGGCGCTGGCGTTGGAGCTCGCCACAGCACCATCGAGCTTGCCCTTGATGCGGGCGAGCGCGTCGATGAAATAGTTTGCGGTCGAGCCGGTACCGACGCCGACCACCCAACCCGGCTCTATGTAGTCCAGGGCGGCTTCGGCGGCGCCCCGTTTCTTTTCATCCTGCGTCATGAATTGATGTGCTCTCGCGGTGGCAGGCGGGCAAGAATACCCATTCGGCGTGTGATATTGAAGCCGTTTGTTGGTAGATTAGCCGTATCGAACAACAAGTTCCCGCCGACGGCCGTTTCCCGGCCACGGGTCGGTCGGGGTCCGTCAGGCCCAGCTCGTGCCGCAGAGTTATCTAAAGAAGATCCTCAATGCACGCGTCTATGAGGTAGCGCGTGAAACGCCGCTCGAACATGCGCCGGTGCTGTCGCGTCGCGTCGGCAACCAGGTATGGCTGAAGCGCGAGGACGAGCAGCCGATTTTCTCGTTCAAGTGCCGCGGGGCCTATAACAAGATGGCCGGGCTGTCGGCAGCCGTCTTGCGCAAGGGCGTCATCGCGGCCTCAGCGGGCAACCACGCGCAGGGGGTGGCGCTCGCCGCGAGCCGATTGGGTGCTCGCGCGACCATCGTGATGCCGCGTACCACGCCGCAGATCAAGGTCGATGCCGTGCGCAATCTGGGCGGCAACGTGGTGTTGCATGGCGACAATTACGACGCCGCCTATGTGCATGCGCGCGCGTTGTCGCGCCGGCGCGGCGTTAGTTTCGTGCATCCGTATGACGATCCGGAGGTAATTGCGGGTCAGGGCACGATCGGCGTCGAGATCCTCAAGCAGCATCCCGCTCCCATCGATGCCATCTTTGTGCCTGTCGGCGGCGGCGGGCTCATTTCGGGAATCGCGGCCTACGTGAAGCAGGTAAGGCCGGACGTGAAAATCATTGGCGTGGAGCCAGAAGATGCCGACGCCATGGACCGATCGCTACGCGCCGGACGGCGCGTGCAACTCGAGCATGTCGGCATCTTTGCCGATGGGGTGGCCGTGCGAAATGTCGGCAAGGAAACGTTCCGGTTGTGTCGCCAGTACGTCGACGACATGGTGATCGTCTCGAATGACGAAATCTGCGCAGCCATCAAGGATGTTTTCGAGGACCGCCGCTCGGTGCTGGAGCCGGCCGGTGCACTCGGTTATGCCGGGCTGAAACGCTATGTGCAGCAGCGCCACCTCAAGGACCGCTGTCTTGTCACTATTGCGTCCGGCGCAAATGTGAACTTCGACCGGCTGCGCTATGTGGCCGAGCGCGCCGAGGTGGGTGAGCGGCGTGAGGCGATTCTCGCGGTTACCATTCCGGAACGCGCCGGGGCGCTCAAGAAATTCTGCCGCATTCTCGGTGACCACGCCATTACCGAGTTCAATTATCGCTATGCGGATCCGAAGCGCGCCCACATCTTTGTCGGCATCCAGCTCGGGGAGGCTGAGCGTCTGGCCCGCCTCACCGCAACGCTGCGCCACCACGGGTACCCGACGCTCGATATGACCGACAATGAGATGGCGAAGCTCCATATCCGGCATCTGGTTGGCGGTCGCGCCCCAAACGCGCTCGATGAGCAGCTCTACCGATTCGAGTTCCCCGAACGCCCCGCGGCGCTCATGGAATTCCTGCGCAAGATGGGCGGCGGCTGGAACATCTCGCTGTTCCACTATCGCTCGCATGGGGCCGACTTCGGGCGTGTGCTGGTTGGCATGCAGGTGCCGCGCGCTGATGCGCGCAAGTTTCAACGCTTCCTCGACTCGCTTGGCTATGAGTACGTCGAGGAGACCGGCAACCCGGCGTACAAGTTGTTTCTGAGCTAGGAGGACCCTAGCGCGGCAAGGATGCCGCGTTGAGAATGCCTGCGCCAACCGAGATGGCGGCGTGCAGCAGCGCTGCGGAGACCTTTTGCTTCTTGATATTTCTGAACAGATCCGGGAGAGCAAGCCGGATTGTGCCGAGGACCAGCAGCTGGATTGCGAGCGCTACCCCACCCCAGGCCATCAATTCGAGCAAGCTCGCGCTGCGTAGGACGGTGACGGCGAGCGGCAGCGTGTACCCGAGCAGCGCGCCGGCGTAGCTCACGGCGGCGGCCACGTTGCCCCGGCGAATCAGTGTAAGCTCTCCGTAGGGTGTGATCATGGTGTAGACGAAGCTGAAAATCATCAGCAGCACCACACCAATCCCGAAGTCGGCGAGAAACAGCGGCAATCCTGCCAGATGTGCCAGCATGCCGTCCGGCATGGCCTTCCTCCAGAATGACGAGGTTGCAGCTTACCGCACGCGTGCGTTCGGCGCGAAGCCTGCCGGCCGACGCGGTCCGGGATTATGATAGCGGCGCGGCGAATGTGGTGCGCCGCCCTTAACCCCTGACAGGAGAGTTGATTATGAGCAACGTAAATAAGCCCTTGTCGCTATTCGAGGAGTTCAAGAACTTCGCGCTCAAGGGAAACGTCATCGATCTTGCAGTCGGCGTCATCATCGGGGCCGCATTCGGCAAGATTGTCGACTCGCTGGTGAAGCACATCATCATGCCGTTCGTGAGTCTGCTCATGCCGGGCGAGCAGAGCTATCTCGGCTGGAAGCTGGCGGTCGGGGCCAAGGAGGTCCCCTACGGGCTGTTCATCGGTGAATTGGTGAATTTTCTGATCGTCGCCTTCGCGCTCTACCTTTTCATCGTCAAGTTTCTGGGTTGGATGATGAAGACGAAGAAGCAGGAAGCTGCTGCCGCGCCCCCGCCCGCACCGTCGAAGGAAGAGCAGCTGCTAACCGACATTCGGGATCTGCTGAAAGCTCAGAAAAGCTGACAACGCGGCGAGGGGATTACTTTTTCTTTACCCGTTCGGCGCGCGTAATGACAACGTCCTTGGCGGGCACGTCTTGGTACTGGCCGAAGCGGCGGGTCGGTGTCGCTTCGATCTTGCGCACCACGTCCATGCCCTTGCTGACCTTTCCAAACACACAGTACCCCCAGCCCTGCGCGCTCGTGTCGCGGTGATCGAGAAATGCGTTATCCACCGTGTTGATGAAAAACTGCGCCGACGCTGAATGCGGGTCCGGGGTACGTGCCATCGCGATGGTGCCGGAAAGGTTCTTCAGCCCGTTGTCGGCCTCGTTGCGGATCTGCGCGCGCGTCGGCTTTTCCTTCATACCCGACTCAAAGCCACCACCCTGAATCATGAAGCCCGGAATCACCCGGTGAAAGACTGTTCCGTTGTAAAAGCCGGCATCCACATACTCGAGGAAATTCCTGACAGTGCCTGGCGCCTTGTTTGCGTCGAGCTCGATTTCGATCACGCCGGCGCTGGTAGTGAGGCTCACCCTTGGGTTTGCGGTGCTTTCCTTGCCGGTGGCAAGGTTCGTGGCTGCAAGCGTGAGGACAGTGAGCGTCGTGATGGCAAGCTTTTTCATTTATTTTTCTCTCCAGTAAGTTTGAGAATGGTTTTCCATTCCCTGGCGGTCACCGGCATGACCGACAGCCGGCTGCCCCGCTGTACCAACTGCATGGCGCGGAGCGACTTTTCGTTTCGTATGGCGTCGAGCAGGGCCGGTGACCGGAAGACCCGCTTTAGCCGCACGTTGACCATGAACCAGCGCGGCTGCGCTGGAGTGCTTTTTGGGTCGTAATATTCGCTCGCCGGGTCGAATGCGGTGGGATCGGGATAGGCTTCCCGTGCAATTTCGACGATGCCATATACCCCGGGCGCCGGGCAGCTCGAGTGATAGAAAAACGCCAAGTCACCTTTCTTCATGGCTCGCAAAAAGTTGCGTGCCTGATAGTTGCGCACGCCATCCCAGGGCGCTTGCCGTCGCGGGCGTCGGGCGAGATCGGTGACGCTGAACACGTCCGGCTCCGATTTCATCAACCAGTGGTGCATGGCGAGGCTAATATTCTGCGACACTCACGCGCCGGATAGCCGTCGCCTTCCCGCTTGCCGGATCGATGTCGATCAGGGCGCCGCACAGCGTTGCCTTGCCCTCGGTCGTGTCGTAGCGCTCCGGCAGTTTGTCCACGAAACGGCGGATGGCCTTGGCGGTATCGAGCCCGATGACCGAGTCATAGCAGCCACACATGCCGACGTCGGTCAGATAGGCCGTGCCGCCCGGCAGTACGCGTTCGTCCGCAGTCGGAACGTGGGTGTGGGTGCCAACGACTGCGCTAACACGTCCGTTCAGGTACCAGGCAAGCGCATGCTTCTCGCTCGTGACCTCCGCATGAAAGTCGACAAATACCGCCCTGACGTCCGCAGGCCTTGCAGCCAGCACCTCGTCGGCCGCTCGGAACGGGCAATCTAGCGGTGGATGCATGAAAACCAGTCCCATTAGGTTCAGGATGCCGAGGCGCTCACCACCTCCCGTGGTGGCAATAAACCAGCCGCTGCCCGGTGTGCCGGCCGGGTAGTTGTGCGGACGCAGCAGACGCGGCTCGCGCTGGATGTAGTCGAGCGCCTCGCGCCTGTCCCAGGCATGATTGCCGTTGGTTAGCACGTCCACGCCGGCGGCAAAAAGCTCGGTGGCGGTCTCGGGCGTGATGCCTGCGCCGCCCGCGATGTTTTCGGCGTTGGCGACGACGACATCGGGCGCCAGCTCTTCACGCAGGCCCGGAAGGTGGCGACAGACCACTCGCCGACCGGGCGCCGCCATTACATCACCAAGAAAGAGCAGTCTCATGGAAGATCCGGTCGTGCGTCAGGGCTGGGCGGTAATATAGGTTTGGCGATCGGTCACAATAGACATCAGTGGCACATCCCAGTCATTGACCGGGAGTGCGTCGACCCGCTGAAAGTCGTAGGCCAGGCCGACGAGATGCGGTTTGCGCCAGAATCGGCGCCCGCGCAGAAAGTCGAGACTGCGGTCGTAGAAGCCCCCGCCCATGCCGAGACGGTTGCCATCGGCGTCGAAGCCTACGAGCGGCATCAGGATGAGATCCAGCGCGGCCGCGCGTACCAGCTCGCGCGCTGACACGCATGGTTCGGGAATCCCGAAGCGGTTGGCGCGCATCGGGGTGTCGTGCTGCAATGGCGCGAACCATAAGCGATCGCCGTTGATGCGCGAGAGCACAGGCAGGTAGCAACACTTTCCGCGCGACCGCGCACGCGCCATGAGCGGCATCGGGTCAATCTCGCTATCGTTGGAGAGATAGAACCCGATTCGCCTCGCCAGCTGCCAGACGCGCAGTGCTGTCGCATTCGCCGCCAGCGCGTCGGCGGCGCGTTCACGCAGTTGTGGCGAAAGCGCGTGTCGCCGTGCCCGCAGGGCGCGACGCAATTCCGGTTTGTCGAAATCGGTGGACAAGCGAAGGCGCGGGTGATCGGAGATCTGAAATGGAAAGGCGCCCTCCGCGAATGCCGTGCCGCTCCCGTGGCCTTGAACCGTGTGGTTCAAGTGGGGACCTTCATGGTGCCTTCAGGCTTCCCGCTACGAGGCGGGCTTGCACACCAGCACCGACGGTCGGTCCCCGAGACTGAGCTTATAGGTTCAGAGGATTTCGGGAACGGTCACCTGCACCGCAGGGGACGCACAATCACTATATACCTATTGGTGCGACTGCGCGAGCGCGTTATCAATGCGGTCCTGAAGGGAACGCAGGCGCTCGCTGACATCGTCCGGCAGTCCTCCGCGAGATTGCAGTTCGAGCAACTCGTGCGCAATGTTGAGCGCTGCCATGATGGCACAGCGTTCGGTACCGATGACCTTGCCGCTCGCTTGGATCTCACGCATCTTGCTGTCGAGCAGTCGCGCCGCCGCAAACAGTCCGGCGCGCTCATTTTCCGGGCACGCCACCATGAAATCCTTGCCAAGGATTGTGACGCTCGTGATATCCGGATTATCCTTCATCGATGACTCAGGTGCGCTCGAGCGCCTTGAGTCGCCCGATCATCGATTCGATGCGCTCGCGCGCGATGCGCGTCTTCTCGGCGAGCTTGACGTGTTTCTCGCTCAGAACATCATGGCGCGAGCGAAGCGATTCATTTTCGTGCTGCAAACGCCGCACGCGCTCGATGAGTTCTTCCACTCGACTCTCGAGTACCTTTAAATCGTCGTTTTGCGAGCGGGCACGAGCACTGGCCATGTTGTAGGTAATATTAGGTATGTGCCGTCACGTGGTCAACGCCCTGCCGGCGCCGGGTGCTAGACTGCGCGCTTCCCCCATACCGTTCGGAGTTACCGGTGTCGGCCAGCGAATCTTCCCCGGTGGATTACCGGCAAACTGCCGAGGCGCTCGTCGCGGACGATCTGGCGACAAGTGCCGCCGAGGTGCATGGCGCGCTGACCGGAATGCTGTGCACGCCGCAGCTTCCATCGGACTGGCAGCGGATCGTGCTCGGCGAGATACCACTGCCCGGTAGCGCACTGCCGACGCTGATCGAGCACCTGCGTGAGTGGACCGAGGCGCAACTGCGAAGCGAGGAGTTTAGTTTCGAGCCGTTGCTACCGCCCGAGGAAGCTCCGCTCTCTGAACGGGTCGAGGCACTGGCGGGCTGGTGTCGCGGCTTCCTGGACGGGCTGCTGGCCGCCGGTGTTCGCGATGTCGGCGCGTTGCGCGGCGAGGCCGGTGAGTTCATGCATGACTTGCAGTCCATTGGCGAAGCGGAACCGCCGCAGGCACCGACGGAAGAGGACGAGCGCGCCTATGCCGAGTTGGTGGAGTATTTGCGCGCGGGCGTGGGGCATGTGTACGAGGAATGTCGGCGCACTGTGAAGGCATCGCCATAGCAGGCTATAGATCGCGATTTTCACGTCGCGCGCGAATCTCTTCTGCCGTTCGGCGATAGGTTTCGAGATGGCGGCCACCAATGGCGATCGCCCGGTCAGCAGCCTGCGCCGCCTCATCAAGTTTTCCCTCGGTGGCCAAAACGTGGGCAAGATTGTTAAAGGCGTCCCCGGAATCGGGATGCGTCCGAGTCGCCAGGCGAAACGCATCGGTCGCGGCTGCGTACTCGCCAAGCGCGTATCGGCTGTTGCCCAGTCCGATCAGCGCGCCCAGGCTCTTCGGCCAGCGAGTCAGCGTCGCCGCGTAACCTGCGGCGGCCTGCTCGTAGCGTTGCTGCCTCTCCAGTGCCGCGACGCTTTGCAGGTAACGCGACTCCTCGGCCGTGGCCGGCAGCTGCTCGGGCGGCAGCACCACCACGGCCCAGTAGTCAGCGCGCGCCCAGGTGCGCTCGAAGACACGCAGTGGCATTGCGAGGCGCGCTTCCGCGCCGGAGCGCAGCACCACTTCGGCGCGCGGCAGGTCGAAGCCGATTACAACCGCGTAGTGCCACTGTGGGTGCCAGTCGAGTGCCAGGTTCTGCAGCACCAGCACCGGATGGCCCGCGACGAGTTCGGCGAAGACCGATTCGAGCTCCGGGCGTAGCACGTACGGGATGCGCCCATGGTTACGCGCCGCCGCCAGGATTTCGAGCTGCAGGCTGCCGTGGCGCTCGGGCAGGTAGACCTGCGGCGTGAGGGCGGCGGGCTCGATTGCCTCGCCCGACCAGTTGAGAAGCATCGCGAGTGAGGCCGGCCCGCATTGGTATTCGTCCTGCGGGAAGAACGGCACCGCGGTGAGCTCGACCGGCTGCGGGAAGTCCGACGCAGTCGCAAGCAAGCGATCGCTCTGCGGTGTTGCGCACGCGCCCAACAGCATGGCGAGCACCACAAACAAAGCGCCCGGCATGAGCCGGGCGGTTTGTTTGCGACCGATCGCTACTCGGCGCTTCACTACCGGGCGGATCCCTTCTTGGTAAAGGGGAACACGCTGGTCCAGCCCATTATGTCGGTGAAGAGCAGCACCAGAAACACGACAAGGGCAATGCCAAGCACTGTGCCGAGAGCAGAACCGCCGGCCGGAAGTTCATCGAGCTTGCCAGCGAGGCTATGGATCTCCTGATCCGTCAGACTGTCGACGCGTGCCTGTACCACTTCCGGCTGCACACCGTAGGCCACGAATTGCGCCTTGACCTCATCGCGCGCGAGCAGCGCGCCGATGCGATCGCGGTCCTGCCGCGCCTGCGCCGACGTGGTGATGGTTTCCGTGCCCACAAGTGCGGCATGCGCCATCGGTACATGCAGCGATAGCACCAAAAGACCAGCAGACACCAGGTACGACACCGGTTTTGCGATTCGACGAATGATTAACATGAAAAGTCTCCTGCGTGAGAGAAAGGCTTTTCGGTTGGCTCGCCCAATCCGGACGATTTCCACCCATGACCGCTGCGATTGTAGACCTAAACGAACGTAACGTTAATCCTGGGGTCGGGGAACCCGCGGAGGGGGCTGCCGAGCCCGGTCATGCCCTGCGAGCGACTCTTCGGCTCTGGCATAATGGCCAACATGGACCAGAAGGTTTTTGCCAAGCGCAGGCGCGACGTGATGACGCAGATGGACGGCGGAATTGCGATTCTGCCGACTGCACCGGTACGCGCTCGCAATCGCGACGTCGACTACCCGTTTCGGCCGGACAGCGATTTCTTCTATCTCACGCATTTCCCGGAACCCGAGGCCTGTGCCGTCTTGTTGCCGGGTCGTCCGCAGGGGGAGTACATACTGTTCTGCCGCGAGCGCAACCCGGAAAAGGAAATCTGGGAAGGGCGCCGGGCAGGACTGGATGGCGCGCGCGAGCTTTTCGGTGCGGATGACGCCTTTCCGATCGACGACATCGACGAAATCCTGCCCGGGTTGCTGGAAAACCGCGAAAAGGTTTTCTACAGCATGGGCCGCTATCCGCGTTTCGATCAGAAACTCATGAACTGGGTCAACGAGGTTCGCGGCAAGGCGCGTCACGGGGTACACGCGCCAGGCGAATTCGTGGATCTCGATCACATCTTGCATGAGATGCGTCTCATCAAAGGCGCCGAAGAGATCCGCGTCATGAAGCGGGCGGCCAAGGTCTCAACCGCCGCGCACCGTCGCGCCATGCAGGCCTGCCGACCCGGCATGATGGAGTACGAGATCGAGGCCGAGTTGCTCTACGAGTTCAAGAAGGGCGGTGCGGGATTTCCGGCCTACCCATCGATCGTGGGCGGCGGAGAGAATGGCTGCGTGCTGCACTACACCGAGAACGGCGCCGCCCTCAAGGATGGTGACCTGCTGTTGATCGATGCTGGCGCTGAAATTGATGGGTATGCGGCGGACATTACGCGCACCTTTCCGGTGAATGGCAAGTACCGCGGCGAACAGCGTGCCGTCTACGAGGTGGTGCTGGCCGCGCAGCTCGCGGCCATCGAGAAGACGCGGCCGGGTGGGCACTGGAACGAGCCGCACGATACCGCCGTGCGCGTCCTCACGCAGGGGCTGAAGGATCTGGGATTGCTCAAGGGCAGCGATGTCGAGGGACATATCGAGAAGGGCGACTACAAGCGCTTCTATATGCATCGCACCGGACACTGGCTTGGCATGGATGTGCATGATGTCGGGGACTACAAGGTCGCCGACAATTGGCGCTTGCTCGAGCCCGGCATGGTGCTCACGGTCGAGCCGGGGCTTTACATCGGTGGCGGAGCCAAAGACATAGATGAGCGTTGGTGGAACATCGGCATCCGTATCGAGGACGATGTCCATGTCACGCGCGAGGGCAATGAAGTGCTGACGCGTGATGTCCCAAAGCGCATCGACGAAATCGAAGCGATTATGCGTTCGGGTTGACGATGGCGACTCGCAACGAGAGCTACGATGTCGTCATCATTGGCGGTGGGATGGTGGGCGCGAGCCTGGCCTGCGCGCTTGGCACGACTGGTCTGCGGATCGCCGTCGTGGAGGCCGTGCCGCTCAGTGCGGCCACTCAGCCGAGCTACGACGACCGCACCATCGCGCTGGCTTACGGGTCGCGGCGCGTGTTTGAGACTATCGGTGTGTGGCATGCCATCGACGCAGGTGGAGTCACGCCGATTGAGCGCATACATGTTTCGGACCGCGGCCACTTCGGCGTCACCCGGCTTGCGGCGCGGGATGCGAACCTGCCGGCACTGGGGTACGTGGTCGAGAACCGCGTGCTCGGCGCCGCGTTGCTGTCGGTGCTGCAAGCCTCGAGCGCGATCGACTGGATTTGTCCAGCGGCCATGGAGTCGATTTCCATCGAGCCAGCGGCAGCAAGCGTGACGATTCGTGCCGGCGAGGCAACCCGCACACTTACAGCACGCCTCGTGGTGGCGGCGGATGGGGCCCACTCAACGGTGCGCAGCGCTGTTGGCATTGACGCCGAGCGCACCGAGTATGACCAGAGCGCCATTGTGACCAATGTTACTGCGAGTCGTCCTGTGGCTAACACCGCCTATGAGCGCTTCACCAGTACCGGCCCGCTGGCGCTGCTGCCGATGTCGCAGAACCGCTACGCCGTCGTATGGAGCGCCCGGCGCGCGCAGGCCGAAGAACTGTTGTCGCTTCCGGGCGATGAGTTCCTCGCAGGATTGCAGGAGCGTTTCGGCGGAAGACTGGGCGAGTTCTCGCGACTCGGCAAGCGCGCCGCCTATCCGCTGGCTCTCACCAAGGTGCGCGAGCACGCACGCGAACGGCTGGCGTTGATCGGCAATGCCGCCCACACGGTGCACCCGGTTGCCGGCCAGGGATTCAACCTCGGCCTGCGCGACGTTGCGGCGCTGGCGGAAGTGCTTGCCAGCGCCCATCGCGGCGGCGCTGACCTCGGCGCGGCCGCGCTGCTCGAGCGATATGCGCGTTGGCGCAGGCGCGACAATATGGTCATCGCCAACTTCACCAATGGGTTGATACGGGTTTTTTCAAGCGACCTTTTTCCCTTGGCACTGGCGCGCAATGCCGGGCTCGTGGCGGTCGATCTGTTACCGGGCGTGAAGCGAGGTTTCATCCGCGTCACGAGTGGCATGGCCGGAAAATTGCCGCGACTCGCGCGAGGACTGCCGTTGTGAGCGCCACGGCATGACGAGTCACTACGATATCGTCATTGTCGGCGGCGGTATGGTGGGTGCTAGCCTCGCCTGTGCCCTTAGCAACAGTCCGTTCAAGGTGGCGCTGCTCGATCAGCGCGTCGTCCAGGATCCCCCCGCGCACGGGTTTGATCTGCGCGTCAGCGCCATCACGCTCGCCTCGCGCGCCATATTTGAAAACCTCGGTGCTTGGGACTACATGACGCGGCGGCGGGTTTGCGCGGTCGAGCAGATGCACATCCGGGACGAAGGCGGCAGCGGTTCGATCACGTTCGACGCCGCCGAGATCGCAGAGCCCTGTCTCGCCTACATTATCGAGAATAGCGTCATCCACACTGCGCTAATCGAGAGGCTGCAACAGTTCACCAACGTGCACACGCTCGTCCCGGTTACCCCCGAGACCATGGAGTTTGGCGACGAACAGGTCGTCATCGTATTGCGGGATGGGCGACGGCTCGCGGCGCGGCTGGTGGTGGGAGCAGATGGGGCTGACTCGCTCGTGCGCCGCGTGACGGGCATCAAGACGAGGCGGCTCGATCTCGGCCAGAGTGGGGTGGTGGCGACCGTCGTCACCGAGCAGCCACACGCCAATGCGGCGCGGCAGCGGTTTCTTGGCACGGGCCCGCTGGCGTTTCTCCCGCTGGCCGACGCGCACACCTGCTCGATCGTCTGGTCGGCAGATACGGAGCTCGCGCGTGCGCTGCTTGCGCTCGACGATGACGCGTTTGTCGCGCGGCTGCAGGCGGCATTTGGTGACGATCTCGGCGGCATCCGCTCGGTCGGTCCGCGCGCCGCATTCCCGCTCGCGCTCAGCCACGTCCGGGCGTATTGCGCGCCACGTGCAGCGCTCGTCGGCGACGCGGCCCATACGGTGCATCCGCTCGCCGGTCAGGGTGTGAATCTCGGGTTTCTGGATGCCGCGTCGCTCGCCGAGATTCTGTTCGCGGCGCAGCGTAGCCACCAGGATGTCGGTAATTTGGCAGTACTGCGGCGCTACGAGCGCTGGCGCAAGGGGGAGAATCTCGGCATGGTCTCGGTCACTGGCGGTTTTCGTTATCTTTTCAGCAACAAACTGCCGGGACTCACGCAGCTACGAAACTTCGGCCTAGACCTAGTTGACGCGGCGAAACCACTCAAAAGTGCGCTTATCCGCCGAGCAAGCGGCCTGACTGGCGATCTGCCCAAGCTCGCACGCCGGTCAGCGGCATAGCCGGCGCGGTCGGCATACCCAGGCGCCGCCGTGCGCGGTACAATGGGGTCGTTAACCAATTGTGCCGCCCACGGCGGGCGGCGAGTCGCGGAGGCTCTGGTCGTGCCAGACAGCGAGCGTCGCACCAATTCCCGGAAACCCGTGCCTCGTACGGCCATGCTCGCGCACGCGACTGGCCATCGGTTTTGCCAGGTCCACGACATAAGCCTCTCGGGCGCCATGTTGGAGATAGGCTGGGGAGTGCTCACGCACGACGTGCCGGTCCAGCTCATGATCGATCTTCCGAATGGCGCAGGCGCCAAAGCCTATTCCTTGCCGGCAACCGTGGCCCGCGTCTCGCGCAACGGCACGGCCATCAAGTTCATGGGACTCGATAGCGAGAGCCACCACGCTCTCTCAAGTTTCCTGAGCAGTCACTGATCCCACCCCTCCCGCGCGTCGCGTGGGAGTCGTATGCACAGCGAATTCTGGAACACGCGATATGCGGAGCCGGGTTATGCCTATGGCACCGCCCCGAACGCGTTTCTCGTTTCCCAGGCGCGACACTTGCGGTCAGGGATGCGTGTGCTGGCAGTGGCAGACGGGGAAGGGCGCAACGGCGTATGGCTTGCCGAACAGGGTCTGGCGGTGCTGTCCGTTGATGCCTCGGATGTCGGGCTGCGCAAGGCGCAAGCCCTTGCCGCGGAACGAAACGTGGCGCTAGGCACCGAAATTGCGAATCTTTTCGACTGGGTCTGGCCAGTGGCGCAATTTGATGTGGTGGTGGCGATCTTCGCTCACTTTCCGCCGGCTCATCGTGCCCGACTGCATGCCAGTATGCTGCGGGCATTGCGGCCATGCGGATTGCTGATTCTTGAGGCCTTCACACCACAGCAACTCAAATACCAGAGCGGCGGTCCGCGCGCGCTCGAGATGCTCTACTCGGCTGAGACGCTGCGAACAGACTTTGCGGATGCCGAGATTCTCGAGTTAGAGGAAACACTAACCGATCTCGACGAGGGTCCCTATCATCGCGGTCAGGCAGCGGTAGTCAGGCTGTTGGCACGTCGTGCGGTTTGATCGAGCGACAAGGCTCGCCCCAAAATAAACGGCGCCTGGCAACCAAGTGGCTGTCAGGCGCCGACCCTGGGAGATTGCGATCTGCGCGTTGCTGTCACGAGGGGTTTGTGTGCGGGGTGCCCCAGGCGACTCTTGCATTACTGCGCGCAGATCTCCAGAGTTCCGCAACGCTTGTCAGTAATAAATAGTCCGATTCGCCTCACAGGTACGCGCCGACACCGGCAAGACCTGAGGTTCGGGGCGGTCGCGAAATACGCACCTAATCATCTTGTCAGCGCCAATCTGTCTCAGCACCGCTGTCGGAACGTATGGCCGGCGCACTGCCCCGTCGCCACACAGCGAAACATGTTTTGCGAGCCATCGGTGTTGATTTTCATCGGTTGGCACGAAGGTCTATCGAACTGACTGAGCGATGCCAGGACACCGAGGTTGGACAATGCGCAGGAACAGAGCGTCCATGCTCCCATCCGGGAGAGTTGAATATCGGGCTGGTCGGCGAGCAGTGTTGAGTGCCACACCTATCCCGAGCGGCGTGGCAAAGACATAGACGGACTGAAGTTGCATCGAACGCTCCCTGTTCGTGATTCGTCCAGACTGACTCGGCTTCCGGCCCCTTGGCCTTTCCTTGACCTGTGCGGCTTGGCGGTAGCCGTATGTACTGAGTGTAGGCGCCCGGCAGCAAACTTGCGGCTGTCGGGCGCCGTGAAGTGGGAATAGTGCGACGAACGGCGCGATCAGTAGTAATAGATGCTGTCTTTCAGCAGAGCGCCGAGCGAAGCGTACTCGTCACGCGTGGCGAGCACGAAGTCCTTGCCGGCATATTTCGAGCGTAGCCGCGCCGTGGCACTACGGCCCTGCTCCGATAGCAGCGCGCTCCTGATGTTGTTTTGCATGTCGGCCGAGATGCGCGGTCCGGCGGAAAAGGCGTTGTTCGGCATGGCGCGGTGTTTGTACAGCACGCGTGTCTTTCTGCCTTCCTTGTCGACCTTGCCGAGTATCTGCACCGGCAGGATCGTGCCCTCACATTCACCAGCCACCAGCCCTTCGTACGCCCGCTGCCAGCCCTTGATCGTCATGATGGTTGGTTGGCGTGCTGGATTGTCGAACTGGCTGAGCAGCGTCAGCGTACCGAGGTTGGGCGGTGAGTGAGCACAGACTTTCCGTCCTGCCAGGTGCCTCACTTCCTTGATGTGAGCGCTGTTGGCACCGGTCACGATCACAAACACAAAATCCTCAGGCAGTTTCACCAGCGGTGTGTGCTCAAGATGATTGATGCGCCATCCATTGAACGCCGGACCATCAAACACCAGGTCATAGCTGCCCTTGACCATTTCCTTGCTGTAATTCAGCCAGTTGTCGGAGTACCGGTAGACGAACTTCTTGCCAGTCGCGGCCGTCAGCATGTCGGCAATCGGCTGGTAGGTCGCGATCTCGTCTTCCTTCGGGCCGCGCGGCGGCGCGCTGAACACCAATGGATTCGCCTCGGTTCCGGCGGCGGAATAGAAACTCTTGTCGCGCGTCATCGGGCCGGAGCGACTGACGCTGCTCGATGGTGCGAATGCGGTCTTCTGTGCCCGGGCCGCCGGCGCTGCTTCGGCACCGACCGCGGTCTGGGAGAATGCTGCGAGCGCCGCAGTGGTGACTGCAGGGACGAATATCAAGCGTTTGGTAGTCATGTGGCCTCCTTGGCCGAAACGGGTCCTTTCGAGAGTGAAGCTGCCGGCAGTCTCCGCTGCTGTTCCACTTGCCAGCGTGCATATGTCAGCCGGCCGGCACTCCTTCAGACTAGCTAGGTACGCTGACGGTGCCACGAGCGCCAAGTGACGCCCGATAGACGGGATGGCTTGATTGACAAGCGCAGCGAGTAAGAAAAAAGCCGGGGGATCGTTCCGATCCCCCGGCTCAGGGCCAACGCACGTCAGGAACCCGGCGCGCTACTTGAAGGTGATGAACAGCGCCGACGTCCAGATTTTGGCATCGTCGACCTGCCGGGCAAAGAAGTACACCGGTCGATGGCCGTGCGGGCCGTTGTGCGGGTCGATATTGAGCGTGCCGGTTACTTCGCGAGGGGCCGGTGCATCGGACATGCGCTCGAAGCCGAGAAACATGTCCACCCCCGGCAGGTCCTTCTTGAGCCGGGCGGCCTCGAGCAACTCTGCGCCAGTGATCTCCCACTCAAACTTCGGGCAATGCACGAACGGGTTGCCCTTCAACGGATCGCCGACCTTCACGTAGCCATCGATGGTACCTTCCACGCGAATCTTCGCCGTCTTTAAGTGCGAAACGTCGATTTCGATGGCGTCCACGTCCCCATAGGTGTCGCTCTTGAAGCCTATGGTGGTTGCGTTTTCCCGCCAGCAGGTTTCCTCGATGTGTTCGAAGCCGAGGCCGGTGAACGCATTGATGACCGCGTTTGTGATAGTCACCGTGCCTTTCCAGGCGGCCCAGCGGTAGCGGTCCTTGACGCGTGCGCCGCCCCAGCGAAAGCGGATCTTGCGATCCGAATAGCCAAGTTCCTTCTGCAGTTCGCGCCGCCAGATTTCGCCGGTGTGATCCAGCGCCACGATTTCGTCCCAGCCGGCATCGCCGAGGAAACGGTACTCGATGGTGGCCGGTCCCTTGTGCTCGAACTCATCGCCCATGACGTGCTTACCGCAGCGTGTGAGCCCGAACGTCCGCTCACCTGTGGAAGCGAAGGTGTGGCGCGCACGTAGTGCGCTCGCGATGGCCTTGCGGGTGAGCTCCGGTGCGATGACTCCCGAGATACCGCCCTTGGTGCCGAACACCGCGGTGCCCGGCACACCGCCGCCGCAGCGACCACGGTGCTCATCGCCCGCCATCGAGGCGCCAATCTTGTAGCCGCGCTCCATGGCTTCCTGGTAGAGCCAACCAAAGTGACCCCAGCTCGAGCCGATTTCGATGAGGCGCTCAAGCTTCGGGTAATGCCAATCGAGAATGCAGCGTCGCCCACCGACATGCGGGATCAGCAGATGCCCCTCCGGGTCCTTTGCATAGGCGACCCATAGTTCTTCCAGCGGCCAGGCGCCAGGAATAGCCTGGGTGGTCTTGCTGTCTTCATTCCAGTCGACCGAGCGAATGTGTTCACCGGTTTTCAGGAATGGAAATTCCGGCTCGCCGTCGTGCAGAAAGACAACATTGTGGTCGCCGCCCGCACACGATGAGCCGCACCACTCGGTGCCCGGATAGGCCACAAACTGGCCGTCCGTTGTGATCTTGCGGATCAACTCTACCGTCTTTTGCCAGCGCTCGGTGGTGATGTTGAAGTCATTGTGCGCGAACGCGAGCACATCAAGACCAGTGACGTCGCGCCCATAGGTCAGGTTGTAGACCGTGGAGTTGGTGCCGATCGTGTCCTCCGAGTGCACATGCAGATCGGTGTAGTAGATGCGCGGTGACTCGAATGCCTTGTCCACGGTTGCGTAGAAGGTCTGCGCCTTGACCCAGGGGTGTTCGGGCAGGCGCGCGGTCACCGCGAGTTCGCCGGCTTTGTCGGTCGGCAGGTCTTCTAGCAGCAGTACGGCCCAGCCCTTGTCGGTGAGGTTCGCCTTCTTCTCGTATACGGGTTTGCCGTCGAGTGTAGCGCTGACTTCAACCTTCTCGGGTCGGTCCCAGCAGGTATTGCCCCATTCGTCTTCGGCCCGCAGCCGCAGGGGAAGCTTTTCGCCAGCACGCACGATGCGCGAACCGGCCCACATGAGCTGCGCTGGCACGCCCGGCACAATCTGAATCACGAGGTCGGGATTGACCGCCGCAAAGCGCGAGGTACCAAGCGGGTCGCAGTAGCAGCGAATCTTGAAGTTCTGCTCGACGAAGGTCTGCACGCGCGTGCCTGGGCCGCCGAAGCGGCGGTCCCCCAGGCGGATGATGATGTGATCGCCGGCCTTGAGATAGCCATCGAACGTATCGACGATGACGGCCTTCTGGAAGGGGCGTTCATGACCCTTCTGGTCGAAGCGTACCTTGAGATACTGTACGGTAGCTGGGCTTTGGCCTGGAACTGTCGGGGCGGCGTGATACTCCGCCGAGACGTAATTGGCGCCATTTGGATCGGTGGTCTGGAACAGCGCCCAATCGGAGTAGAAGCGCAGGGTCGCCTTGAACCACGAGCCATCGGCCATGCCGGAGGCGCCGAGCTCGTAGTCGATCACGATTTCTTGCCAGGAGCCGGCCACGATCGATTCGACGTTGCAACTGACCTTGCCGAGAAACGGCATGTCCTTGGTTTTGCCATACAGTTCCGGCGGCGCGACATAGTCGCCGAGTTTTTGCTTGAGTTCCTGATCAGTCATCTTCTTCATGGATCTGCCTCATACTGCTAGTCAAATTAAGCCGAAGGCCCAGTGGAAAAAAAGCGCCCGCCCCCCAACCACGCGGGGCGGGCGCGGGGTGCAATCATCTATTTGGCAAACGGCCAGGGTGCCGACGGGTCCCACACCGGCATGCCGAGAATGGCGTACCACGGAGCCATGATCAGGATGCCGTAGGCGACGGCGATCAGAATGCATACCCATCCCGCCTTGGCGTAGTCCTCGGTGCTGAAGGTTTCCGAACCATAGGCAATGACCGCGGCCGTGATCTGTGTCGGTAACAGATAGGCATAGGTGTCCGTGTCGCAGACGAGCAGCGTCAGCGCCACGTCGTGCAGGTCGAGTCTGGGCGCCAGCGCGAAGATGATCGGCGCCAGCATCGCGATCGCGGCGACATTGGAAAGCATGCCGATGCGGATCACATGTGTGGCGAGCATTAAGGTCAGCAGCACCATCCACCAGGGCTGTCCCACTACCCAGCCATGCGCGATATCGGCGAGGAAAGCGGCGAGACCCGACTTGCTCATGGCGGCGGTCATGGTGATGGCGCCGCCAAGCAGGAGGAACGTGCCCCACATGGTACGATCCTGCACCTCCTTCCACTTGAACGGGAATAGCCCAGGTGTGAACAGCACCAGCATGCCGATCAGGCCAATGATGCCCAGCTGCAAGCTGTGCAACTGATAAATCGGACTGCCCTTGCCCATGGCGAACAGCAGCGCGATCGCCGCAAACAATAGCAGCAGGGTCCACTCACCCCGGCTCATGGGACCGAGGTCCTTGTGCATCTTTTGAATCTTGCTGTGACCGCCGGCAATCTCAATACCCTTGGTCTTGAAATGGTAGCGCACCCACCACTGGGTCAGCACAAACATGCCGAGATAGGGAAATTGCATCAGCGCCCAGTCGAGATAACCGATGGTCTTGCCGGCCTTGCTGAAGATATCCACCATGATCAGGTTAGGCAGATGCGCGGTCATGATGAACACGCCGCAGATCATGGTTCCGTATACCAGCGACTGGATGACAATGGCCTTTTTCGCCTCATTCTCCTCCGGGGAATCGCCTAGCAGATTGATTCGTCACACCCTTGACGATTGGCAGCAACGTGGCGGCGCGGGCATTGGCAGCCGGAATGAAGAACGCGAGCAGGACGTTGATACCAAAGAAACCCCAGATGACGCGCCCTACATTGGAGGCCTTGACCTTGTCGAGGATGGCGAGCGCAATGCGCCGGTCGAGCTTTAACAACTGCATGATTGCGCCGACCATGAACGCGAACAGGCACAGCCACACGACGTGGCCAGTGAATCCAGCGAACACCTGACCCAGCGGTGGCTTGCCCTTGGCCCACGGAAGTGCGTGCGTCAGGATGAGCAATGTGGGTACGGAGATACCGGTAATACCGACCGGCAGCGCTTCAGATACCCACATGATGCTTGCCCAGATGACAATGGCGAGAACCGTCATGCCTTCTGGTTTGAGCCCCTCGGGGCGCGGGAACACCCACATGATCAGCGCGAACATCGCCCACGCAAGAACAAAACCAATCATCACGCGTGTTGGATTGCGCCCGCTCGCTTGAATGTTGTGAGTCAGATGTCCAAGTAGTCCACCGCTCGCAGTTTCTGCGCCCGGCCGGTACGCACGAACCCCGTCAATTAGCCATCCTTACATGCGGATTAGCCAAGCTTATAATCATAATTAAAGAAAGCCGGGCCTTTGGTCTGTCATCTGGGCGACAGTGCAGAGGGCAGGGGATCAATAGCCGATCGCAGGGAATGCGGTCCTCTGGAGGAGAGCATGGAAACACCTTGGTTCGTTCCGCCGTCCGACTTCCTTGGGCGACTGTCTGGCTCCACTCGCGACGCGTTGTACGCACTCGGTCATCGTATTGCGTATCGCAAGGGTGATGCCGTGTTTCAGCCCGGCTCGCCCGGCGACAATGTTTATATTCTGACGCAGGGTCGAATAAAGATTTTTGCGCTCTCGCCGGTAGGACGTACGGTAATCCTGTGGTTCTGTTTTCCCGGCGAGATTTTCGGGTTGGCCGAGATGGCGCGTGCGGGCCGGCGCGAGGTGGCGAGCGAGGCTTGCGCCGATTCCGAAGCCCTGGTCATTCCCCAGTTCAGGTTCAAAGAATTCCTCCAACGCGATGGCGAGGCAGCCATGCTGGTCGTGGATCTGCTCTCCTGCCGGCTACGTGGACTCGCCGACATGCTGCTCAATCTCACCAGTGACGATGTGACCACGCGTCTTGTAAAACTTCTGATCCGTCTCAGCGCGCGCTATGGCAAGCCGGTATCGGATGCTGAAACCTTGCTGGATATTTCCCTCACACATCAGGAAATTGCCGACATGATTGGCACCACGCGCCAGTCAGCCAGCACCGCGCTTAATGCGCTGAAACGCCAGGGACTGTTATCCGTCAAGAAACACTGCATCCACATCCAGAACGGCAAGATGCTGGAAGATCTCGTTACCAATCCGGTGACCGCCGCCGCGCAGACATCTGCTGGCAGCAGTTTGCAGATTGTTCGCCCGTTTTAGGAAGGCGCGGAAGTCCCGTGCGCAATGCCCTTGGCGTCCTGCTGGTCATGACCGGCTATGTGGTCATCTACTATCGCCTGCTGGTGAGGTATTTCTATCAGCAGCAGTTCAATGTGAAGGAGTCGACATTCGGCGCGCTGTTCAGCTTTCCGCCGTATGGT
>SMTZ1_10002644_pt1 | contig 25959 bp, 29 predicted proteins | sample DeeMarSWOR136_30_FD_25667 | JGI IMG/M metagenome (IMG submission 25667)
TCGTTCACCACGTCCAAGTTAACAACTTCACCCAGGAATCGGTTTCATCCATTTTCTATACGCGATACATAAATGCAATCACGGGGATCCACTACCGCTTCCTGTATGAAAGTGCGCTTTCTTCAATACAATGAGGGCCCGCAGTGTGACCCATTTGCTCGGTGCCCCTTCCTTCTCTATCCGCACCTGCATCCTCCCGTTGAAACTCTTATCAAGAAGCCATACATTCTTCTTGGTTCTTTTCGAGAGCACAAGTTCGAACGCCGCTTCCATTCGGCTGTCCCATACCCCCTCCCGGTTGAGCAGATGAAGTATCTCGATGACATCGGTATCCCACATGAGTGGAAATCCGAAGCTGATCCAGCGGGGGTTTGCAAGTTGACTTGGATGGTGGCTCTTTCTGTAAATACCATGCTTCAGGATGAAATCGATACACCGATCGATTGTGACTTGCACATCTTGTGAGCGTCGCTCAACCGGTATCTCTGAAAGAGCTTTGAGACACTTTACCAATCCTAGGTAGCAGGTGTGCCTCCCCCAGCACTTATCAGATACATCATACGGCCATCCATCAGGCCCCTTACCCTCTCCATCATCAAACCGCATATACCGTGTGATCCACTCTATACCCTTCTTCACCCGCGGATCTTCCAAGTATCCAAACCTGATGAAACAGGAAAGCATATTTCCAGTGAGACAGGGAAGGATGCGTGCATGGTCACCACCCCTTCCTTCCTTCGATTCCCTGTAGGCAAACCCACCGCTCGAGCCGTCCTGGGATCGCTCGAATATGATCTCACATGCGTTGCGAATACGGGCATCTTTTCCATCGGCGCACATCTCTGCAAGGAGAATCAATGTCCAGACGGTTCCTCTGTACTTCGTTCGTATATAAAAGTCTCCAAGGGATTCCCAATAACCCTCTGACTTTTGTTTCGAAAGAATAGCGGATACAGCACCTTTTTGCATTATCTGGTTCTTTGCATCTGTTACGGATTGGAGATTCTCGTCGAACCCTATCACGTTCCTCAGTGCAAGGTAACGAACGGATGGGTTTTCTTCCTCAAGGAGCCAATCGAGATTTGACCTGTCCATTTCAAAGTGAATCATTGTAGCTATCCATTCGCTCTTACAATCAGTATTCTATGTGTACATGGTTCGTCAACGGATTGGAGACTCTGTTACATCCGTGCAAAATACAGAAGGATAAGAAGCAGTTCATTGCGCAAACAATTATTTCATTTTCCTCAGCACAGGGAAAAATATTTACTGCATGGATGCACATTTTCATGGATCATTCTCTTTTGAGCGCAAACTCAAGTGCGGCACGCGCCAGGATTCTTGTCGAATCCAGCACAGGCAAGGGGGACTCTTCAGGGAGAACAATCAGAGGAATCTCCGTACAACCGAGTACCGCAGCGTCGCATCGCATTGATTTGAGCTCCTGGATCACTGTGAGAAAATATTGTTTTGAATCTTCCTTGATGAGTCCGTACACCAGTTCATTAAAAATAATCGCATTTATTTTTATCCTCTGCTCGACAGAGGGAAGCATATATGCGATATGCCTCTCTTTAAATGCTTCCACGTAAACGGGGCCTTCCATCAGATATTTTGTTCCCAGTACACCAACTTTTCTGAAACTCTTTTCAGAAGCTGACCGTGCAACCTCTTCCGCTATGTGCAACCAAGTAAGTGGTGAACTCTTCCTCACGAGTGAATATGCCTGATGGATCGTATTGTCCGGGCAGATTAAAAAATCCGCTCCCGCGTTTGCAAGCCGCTTTGCAGAAGAGAGCATTAACTGAGCCACTCCATCCCAGTCGTTCGATTCTATGTAGTGCATATATTCGGAAAGGGGATGATTGTGCAGGCTCACCTCCGGATGACAGTGCCTACCCATAAGGTGTGAGCCTTCATTGCAGATTGTTTGGTAGCAGAGCGCCGCACCTTCATAACTACATGCAACGATCCCGATGTGTTTTGAATCTTTCATGTGTGCATTCCTCTCCTTGGTTTTGGGACACATCAAGCTCCTTCAGTCTGCTCAATTCGCTATTTCTGTAGAATGACTCAACATCCTTTTGAATCGACTCAAACTTAACTGGGTGATAGGTCTGCACAAGTCAAGACTCCTCCAATTCGTCATACTCTTCGTTGATCCATGTGCGAAAGTACTTTTCACTTTTTACCTCCATGTATGCCTTTTCTCTGGTCACACAACCTCCCAATAACAGAACAACACCTGCACCGACTATGATCACGCCAGGGGTACGTTCTGTAATGAACCTCATATCCTTTCCTCCTGTTTACGCACAGACCATTAACGCTGGATGCTCACTGAATTGGAACTCATTTCACAAAATACTTGCCACTATGAACAAACCCGCAATGACACCTTTCACAAAAGGACAGATCTTTATAGGCACAATCGGAGTCCTTACTCCGGTCAGAGCAGTCAACCCTGCCATGAGAATGAGCATGGCCGCACATGTCCCTTCACAGGAAGGATAAGCGAAACTCCCCAGAGAAGAATGATGATGGAACCAACCGTCAATAAAACATTCCGCACCAAGACTTACCTCCTTGATAAGCACTTATATATGAAATTGCGTGAAATCTCCTTATTCAACAATGGCAAAGGCTCTAACCGGAAAAGAACCCAACCCCTTGATCATCGGGGGAATGGCGTAAAAGGTAAACCCTGTCTCAGGTAGCTCTTTAATGTTGCACAGATGTTCAATAACCGGGATGGATGCTCTTAGCAAAATTGAATGAACGGGCCTCTCCCGGTCGTTCGTATCATCGATATTATAACTGTCAATGCCGACGAGTACCGCTCTATTCTGTACGCAGTACTCGGCTGCACCCCTGGTGAGATATGCGTGAAGACCGCTGCAGTAATGATCAGTACGCCAGTAGCGGGACCATCCAGTGTGAATCAACACCGCCTTTCCTTCCAGGTTCTTTTCATTAAACGCTGTTGCATCAATTGCCTTCAGGTCATGTGGAATGCTGATGAGAATGCCAGGGAGGTGAGCGAGCGATTTTATTGTGAGTTGTGAAAGGTCTTGACCGTCCGGATAACGGTGAAAGGGTGAATCAATATAAGTACCTGTGTTGGATACCATTTCTATTTTTCCGATGCTGAACTCGGTTCCTTCACTGTAATGAACCCTCGATGCTTCACGCGAAAGGAACTCAGAGATTACAGGCCCCGGCAGACCTTTATAAGTGATCATTTGATGTTCTATCACATGGCTCAGTTCAATGAAGTGCATGCTAAATTAATCCTCTCAACCTGTGGATCAGTTCCCTGTGTGTGCTCATTAACGTACGATTTCATGATTCGTGGAGAGCGCTCGTATCGCCTGCTTCAGCTTTTCCCTTTTCACCAGCACGTAGTCAGTGCTATAGGTCGATAGGGTGAACACACTTATTTTGTATTCTGCCAGAGGGATCAATATCGTTAAGAGCACTCCTGTAAGATGAAAATCCAGAGGACCTTCCAATTTAAGTACAGACCATCCGGATTCCGTTTCTATCCCAGGGGGCATGTATTTCGGTTCACAAACCACTGTCACTTCTTCGTCGGTTATCATCACCGAGTAAAAGATCGATCCCTTTCCCCAATCTGGAATCGAGGTTCCTTCCCTGAATCGACCAATAGATACCTCAAAGGGTAATATCTGTACTCTCATGGTATGTTACCTCATCCCTGTCTTGTGCGCAAGAACATGCTTTATTCATTTATTTCTTACCACCTGCGATTGTAAAAAAAAATTTTGATCTCCATGTCCCGAGAAAGATCAGCCTATCCAATGGAGGATGCAGTTACTCTAGATAAAATCATCCTCTGCATCAATTTTATCCAAATGATATGTATTCCCCCAGCTTTCTAATTTCCATTTCCCTTCACGTACCGAGAAAGTGTTGATGCTGGAATTGATGAGGGAAAATCTCCTTTTATCTTCCAACGAAATCCCGAATACCTCTCTGAAAATACTGTCCAGGATTCCTCCATGGGTAACCACGAGAATTCCCTTGTGCTCGTGTTGTGCAACAAGTTCAACCAAACATGAAACGGCCCTTTCAGACCTCTGTCTGATACTTTCACCCTTTGGAATGATATAATCAGGATCACTGGATACGAACTTTTCATACTCTTTATAATACATCTGCTTGAACTCCTCCATGGTGAGCCCTTCTATTATCCCGAGCTTTCTTTCGCGCAACCGTCCGTCCAGGTTGATTCTCAGGCCAATCTTTTTTGCTATCAATGCAGCAGATTGCACTGCTCGTCCGAGATCGCTGCTGTAGAGTACATCATACCGAATAGAGCCTCGTGCAAGGAAACGTGCAACAGCACTCGTCTGCTTCATCCCGAGGGCGGACAGAGGGCTGTCCAACTGTCCCTGATGTTTCCCGTTCCAATTCCATTCCGTTTCACCATGTCGAATAATTGTCACAATAGTAGGATTTCTTTCCATATTTTTCCTTTACGAATATTGATCGATACCCCTCCATCAGATTATTATTTCAGTGCTTTCATGATATTGAGGAATCTCGTTTTACTGATTGGATGATCCGCAATCACCTCTCCATTTAACATTATACAGAAGGTGCCAAATGCACATGGACTTTTTCGGGCTTCATCACATGTCTCAAGCTCGATTATCCTCGGGACGATACCAAATATCTTCTCTGCAGTATCACCTATTTCATTCACCGCTTTTGCCGCGTAGGGGCACTGATCTGAGCTGAATATAATCAGCCCTCTTTCATACATTTTCAGCTTCTCTTCCCAGTTACCTGTGAATTTCGGGGAAAGAGCATTCTGATTGAATTTATTCATCAGCAGCTCAAAATCAGGAGGAGCCTTATCGCAAACTTCGAACCCGTTTTTTATAAACAATTCCTTTCCAGCCATCCATGTTCCATTCCGAGTGACTACCGCTGCACCATGCATGTTTCTTCCCTGAGCATCCTTCAGGCATTCATTGAGTAAAAGTGTCCCATACCCCTTTTGTTTGTAATGACGCGGGATAATATAAATACAGTGGATAACCATGTATCCATCGGCTTCAACTGACCGCCAGGTGTATTCTCCAGGAATATATTCGACTCCCCCCACTGACCCATCTTTATCGGAGTACAGTATCTTGTATTTCATGCCTTTGGAATAGTGTCGTTTCAACCATTCTATCTTCTTCCTGAATCCTTCTATTTTGGTGTTTTTATACCCACACATACCATACAAATGAATAGTCTCTGCGTTCGTGTCAATTATCTCTATTTTACCCATTTTTCTGCTCCTAGGAATGATATCCACGTATCAAATAGCTCAATTTGAAAGACTTGCACACTTTTTCCGCACACTCCTGTTTCATAATGCTGCGCGGTGTACGCATATCAATATAAGAATGTTTCCTCCGAAGATTTTCGATAAAAAAAGCATACACTGCTGGCTCATTTAAACATCAAGGTTTAACAGTTTGAAATATTTGAGCGTTCCCTTTTTTACCAATCACCCGAAGCAAGCCCATTTGCCGCAAACTATACGTGAGTTTCTGTGCTTTTCTCATCGACGTACCCAAAATATCCACTACATCTTTATTTGTGAAGAAAGGGGGGAGATGAGCGGGAAGTAATTTCAAATAATCCCGGACATTAAGAAACTCAAACCTGTCTACAATATTCACCAACTTTTTATCAATTATGCTCACTCCTCTCCTCCGCCAGCTTCCCTCCCCATCTGCTGAACGAATTTCCTCTTCTTTAACGAGTACAGCTTCGAAACTGAAATTTTTATGGGTAATGAGCTGCGGAATATAGATTATTTCATCAACTATGTCAATAAGTTCACCTCTTTTTGGTGACATTCTTCTATAGAGGATATTTTCTTTCCTTTTGTCATAAACTACAAGCGCTTTCTCACATGCGATAGGATATACAAGTTTGACCTTGTAATGCTCAAGGAGTGAGGCAATTTTTTTTCTTATTTTTGAAAAGCTTCCTGTTTGTATCTCAATGATTGTATCATCTTGTATGATATCGACAATATACCCGCAGACATGTAATTCATTTTCATCAAGGGTTTTAGAGTATAGAAGTTTTAATTCTGTGTGCAGACTGCTTTCATTCATTGATCCAATGTGACCGATTGATGTACCCCTTTCATGCAATTTTTCTAGAGTAAATTAATAGAAAAAGTATGAATAAACTAATGGTAAAATTTAGGCATGTACAAAAAGGGGACAAGCCATTTGCACCATCTCCTTCGTAATCACCTCTCATCTTTTTAATATACCTTTTTAAGTCACATTTTCCATAATTCACAACTCATGAGTAATAAAGGATTTTTTAATTTTACTTCACTTTTCTGAAATTATAAACACCACTCTTTTTTTCTATCAAGCTAAATAACCCGTCTTTTGTTAGTGAATTTGGTGACCACCAAGGTACAGCTGTTTTCACCGATAACGTTCCACCAGGTTTTAGTAAACGATGCATTTCAGGTAGAAGTTGATCTATTGGTAAGGTTGGAGAAGGAATAACACCAAAGAGCAATATCAAGTCTATGCTTCTACTTGCCAATCCCGTCTCAATTGCATTCGCTTTGATAAGCTTAACATTATTCAAACCAACCTCTTGTATCTTTTTCGAAACCTGTTCGATGGCCAATGGATGCATGTCAATGGCCCATATATGACCCCCTTCTTTAACCATTTTTGCTGCGTCCATGGTATAAAACCCTGTACCACAACCAATCTCCAATACTTCTTGGCCTGGACGAATTCCCGCAGCTTTTAAAGTCATAAAAGGATTACGTAATTTGTGCCTGAATGGACTTTCGAGTATGGGAGCCAACAATTTAAATAGAAAACGAATTATTGTGGAATCTTCGAATGTAACTTTATTTTTCATTATTTTATTAATTCATCTCTGAAATAATCAATATTTAAATCTCTCGTCAATTTCACATAATGCTCGCGGTGTGAGTAAAGCCGGATGCAGGATGAAGATTACTTTTCAAGAAGTGACAAACAGTAGTAAATGAAGCAAAAGTAAACCAACAACCTGTTAGAGCAAAGGTGCACAACACCAGAGTGGGCACGCGGTGTTAAATGAAGTTTGGCGCATACTTAAATCATCAAGGTTAAGTTAAATGGTATCACAGCTTTTTAACCAACCGCAAAGCTTTAACCTTACAACCCTGAAAATCACAAATAACGTCTTCACTTGGAGAAAATCCCGCTTTTTTATAGAAACCACTATTATACTTGGGGATTACTGTATCCACGATTAACCTATTTACTTTTATCCAGTTGGAGGCTAACCACTGCTCAATAAAATCTACACAGGTAGTACCAATACTTCTCCCATGCTTATCTAAATCTATATATAGGAATGGAATTTTAGCTGTGTAATGATCCAACCGTTTCAATGTGAAAAAACCAAGTTGCCTGTTTTCTTCTTCAACGATGAAGAATGGCAAATCTTTACCCATTTTTACGTAGTCATCTAGCATATAGGCATTCACACCAGCAGCAACTTCTTTCGGGGTCAATTCACCATAAAATAACTGAATAAAAGCATTACTACGTATCTTGAAACAAAACTCAGCATCGGAGGGCATAAATTTTCTAAAGTTCATATCCGGTATGATTTTCTCGACGATTTTTAATCAGTCTTTTGTATAATATGGCGAATGTAATATAAATCTCTAAATTTTTATCAACTAATGATCCAAAAGCTAGCCGCCGTAGGAGCCGCAGTGTATACTTGCTATCATGTGAAATCACCGTGATCTGCTGTAACATTTGATCTCATTCAAACTTTCGCCTATATTCAACGAGATCATCCAACGAGATATTCCCACCGCACAAGATCAGGGCCACGTGGTTTTCGTTCGAGAAGTTATCCTGAACTCTATATGCAGCAGCCAATGTACATGAAGCTGATAGTTCTGTGAGTATTTTCGCCCGTTCAAGCAGATATCGTTGCGCTTCGTATGCTTCTTGGTCAGAAACAAGGACATGTTGTTCACCATATTTTTGAGCAATCATAAGTGCGTCAGAGGACACATAGGATGCTCCAAGGGTCTTAGCGAGTGATGTGGGTTTTATCCGTGCTACTTGCCCTGCTTGTAGAGCACGCCCCAGGGTGTTTGCTCCTTCAGTCTCAACTGTCCAGATACGCACTTCCTCTTTGAGACCCTTTACAGCAATTACACACCCGCTCATCAGTCCTCCACCACCTACGCTAATTATAACATCTGTTAATTCAGGGACATCTTCCACCAGCTCAAGACCAACCGTACCATCTCCTGCCATGACATCAGGATCGTCATAGGGATGAATAAATGTCCAACCACGGTTCTTATACTGTTCGGCTGTATTAAATGCAGAATCTACATCCGGGACAAGTTCAATCTGCGCACCATAAGAATGGGTAGCTTCTAAATAATTTTTAGGTGTATATGCTGGCATGATAATTAAAGCACGTACGTCAAGAATATTGCCTGCATATGCGACACCTTGAGCAAAATTGCCACCACTTACTGCGACTACACCACGACTGCGTTCTTCTTGGCTAAGACGCAACATCTTGTTGAAGGCCGCTCGAGGCTTAAATGAACCAGTTTTTTGGAATAGCTCAAGCTTCAAGTATAAGTTTGTGCCAATTCGTTCACTGAGAGAGTGATTTTTCACTGTATGTGTGTGTCGAATGTGCGGAGTAATCCTTTTATGTGCTTCTTTTATATCTTTCAATACAATCATATCAATCACCCTTTATTATATAGAAAATACACTTATATGATATGATGTTAGGCAAAGCGCCAACATCTTTCTAATAAAAATATGTCGATTTAAAGGCCTTTATTTATTCACTGAGCTCAATGGGCCTCCATTCCCATCCTTCTTCTTTTTTCACGATATGACCAAGGCTCGGGAATGGTGGAAAATGCTGCCCAATAACCAATGAATTGTCTTCTGCTGCCATATCAAATATTCGTTTTTTACTATTTGCAGCTTCATCCGGAAGCACATCGTATATTGGAATCCAATCAGGATGTTCTAAATGAAAGGGATAAAGAACAGTGTCGCCTATATATACAAGTTTTTCTCCTTCCGACGAAAAATAAACGACCATATGTCCGGGCGTATGTCCAGGTGCTTTAACGAGGAAAACTCCAGGGAAAATATTTTTTTCACCGTCCTCAAATTCTACAAATACTATTTTCTTCTTAATAGGATGAAAAGTATTCATTACAATAGTTGCGAATTTCACAATAAGCTCATTGGCATTGTTTAAAGCTTCGTCTGAATTCCAAAAATCCCATTCACATTTCCACATATAATAATTTGCATTCGGAAATACGGGTTCCTTGTCTTTATCCAAAATCCCGCCAATGTGGTCCGGATGTGCGTGTGTGATAAGCACAGCATCAATTATCATTCGATCTATTCCAACTACCTTCATATTTTCTAGTAATTTACCGGTGCTAGGGCTCAATCCACCTGCACCTACGTCTACAAGAACATGGTGTTCGCCAGTATTAACATAGAGATAAGTATATGGAGTTGTAATGTGATCAGTAGGTAGATTCTGTTCTCTCAATAGTTCTTGTACTTTTTCTGTCGGTGCATTTTTGAAAAATGCGTTAAGTGGATAATCGTAACTGCCGTCGCTCAAGCATATGCATACAAATTCACCTACATTAAATCTGTAGCTTCCTTTGTTCATGATATTTACTCCTTTAAGTTACATTCTGTTGCTATAGAATGCGAACGTCCAAATTGCTGACGTTTTGCCTAACGTTTCGTATGTATACGACGTTTACCATCCCTCTGGAAACGGATTGGCACGCATTTTTGCATAAGTAAAAACCTGGACAAAAGCAAATGTGCCGAAGGCCAAGCGACCGAAGAAAGCGAAGCATATACGTGCTGATATACGAAGTGCGAACAAAGAGGTGTATTTTCACTTATTTACTGATTTCGGTATTCCTATCCATCTTGGAGTCCTATTCATATAGACTCGATAGGCGTCACCGTAATGCTCAAGGCACATTTGTTCTTCAAGTTCGATGAAAACGACTGCCCCAACTGTAATTATAATCGTAACCAATAAGAAAATCCATGAGGCAGAAGCTATGCTCAGACCTAAAAGAAATAGAGAACTCGTGACATACATAGGATGCCTTGAATAAAGATATAGCCCTGTGGTAACCGGTTCACCAGGTGGGGTATTAGCCCAATTTACTATAACTATCATGTATGTCACTAATCCTATTAGAGTAACAGGAAGACCCATGTAGAACCACATCGTCTCCAATTTTAGCGGCAGAAAAATAGAGTATATCATGGCGGGAAAATAAACAAACTTGGAAAAAATGCAAAATGCCATCATAGTCTTAGACAGATCGACCCCTGAAGGACCCGGTGCATCCTTTCCTTTAGCCAGACGAAAAAAGAAAGGAAAAGTTAATATATGGGGAAGCATGAAAATCCAGGCATTCCATAAACCTAATTCCAAATCTAGTGTAAGTGACACTTTTACCCTGCTTTTACTTTTTTCCCCGAAGTGAGCATTTCGTCTAACGAGATTATGATAAAATAAACATTCACGTTAATACGGAGATGGGTATAATCTAAGAGGCTTTCTACAAACGATAGATGGTCACTTTGGATAAACTGAGCACCCTCTGACCCCATTATAACGAATGACAATCATCTACCGTATCAAACTCGTGAAGAACGGCCTCGAACCATTACCCGTATAGATGTATGGTATTATCATACCATGTTCTTTTTGAAAGTCAATTCAACTTTCTCTAGTTTGAAAGATTGACAACTAATAATCAAAATAAAAAACAGGACCATAAACAAAGGATCATACATAAACCTCCGATCAATCACACTACATTTTTATGACTAACTATTATGCGCAGTTACGGACATAAACAAAGGACGAATTTCTACTGGCGGTAATAGATACAAATTCAGTTCATCTCCATTTTGTGATAAACACATATACAAATGTATTTGTTTCACTGAAAAAGTAAAAGGCAGGTTATCTCCAGGGTCTTTTGTCTTGGATGGCTTGAGGGAAAAACTGACTCAATTCAGAAAAGATATCCACCATCGAAATTACTGATAGCCGAATATCAGATAAATGGATCTCATTCGATACTTGCAGGAACCTATTTCAATGTTCCCAGAATATTAAATATATTTTTCAGCACCACCTCCCGCTCATCATCCCCCTTCAATTCGTGAAACAGACCCTTCTTTTTATAAAAATCCATAATCGGAGTAAAGGTATCGTAAAATACTTTTAATCGCTCTCTGATCGTCTCTTCTCTATCATCGTCCCTCTGAAACACCTCCAGACCCGGAGGCGATGGATCGAAGTAGATATTATATATCTTCCCATCCTTCGTCATCCTTCGACCGGTCAGCCTTTTAATGATGAGATCATCCGGGCATTTAAGATAAATGACGGCATCGGGAGTAGATATTGTATCCAAACGTTCCGCCTGTTCTATAGTACGTGGAAATCCATCGAAGAGGTACCCGTTTTTACAATCATCCTCCTGAAGTCGTCCTTTGATTATTTCAACAATGATATCGTCAGGGAGAAGCTTTCCGTTATCCATATAAGACTTGGCCGTTCTGCCCAGCTCACTGTTCCTCTTCACTTCCTCTCGTAGTATATCACCTGTGGAAATATGAGGGATTCTGTACTTTGTCGATATCTCCTTTGCATGTGTGCCTTTTCCTGCCCCCGGTGCTCCCATGAGTATGATCTTCACATTTCACTCCTTTTAAATAGGTTTTTATAATTATTTCTTTGTGAAAAACAAAAATCAAGCATAAAACTGTATTTTAGTTCCCAAATAATAAGTACGAAATTATTAAGAGTAAAAGAACTAATTATTGATTTAGTAAACATTGTTCACCAACGACTAATTAAATAAAAAAGTAACAATAGAGCAAGCCGGATTTCATTCACCCTCTTGACAAAAATAAAAAATAGGATATTGTATGCTATGTTGTTCATTTGGTTCTGTGGAGGCCAGAATAATTATCTTTCCAATTCGAGATTCGAACACCAACCGTAACTGAAAGATATAAGAGAGCAATGTTTGACTTGATATAGATGAAAATGGGGCATCATGTCTGCGGCTCTTGGAGACGGATTAGATGATTTTGCGACAGCTCTTGGGTAGAATTCTTACAGATATGGGTTTTGTTACAAAACCGCAACTCGCAGAGGCTCTTGAAAAACAGAAGAGACTCTTTGAAGAGGACTCACTTCCCGAGAAATTACAGAGAGCAAACTTGGTTTCAGAGGCCCGACGGGCAACAGAGCTTCACAAGGAGCCGTTGCTGGGGAAAATTCTCACGGATATGGGAGTGATCACAAATGAACAGCTTGATGAAGCCCTTTTCGCCCAGCAGAAAATGTTTGAGATCTATAATTCTATGGAGAGTGATAAGCTCGGAACTGCAATCGAAATTGGATCCATAGTTAACTCTTCACTCAATCTTTCTGAGGTCTTAACGCTGATCATGCGTCACGCGAACGAAGTTACCAACTCAGTTGCCAGTACTTTAATGCTGTTGGACGATGAGACGATGGAGCTCGTTTTCAGTGTGCCAACCGGACCAAAGGCCGACCAGCTTACCGACATTCGGATCCCCTTCGGAAAAGGAATTGCAGGTTGGGTTGCAGAGCATGAGGAACCTTTACTTGTATCTGATGTTAAGAAAGATCCGAGATTTTACCAAATAATCGATAAAATCAGCGGCTTCGAAACCAAGTCAATTCTCTGTGTCCCCATCAAATCGAAGACAAAGTTAATTGGAGTGCTGGAAGTCATTAATAAAACGGACGGCTCCTCTTTCACCATGCAGGATCGCTTCCTACTCAGCATCTTCGCACACCAGGCAGCGATGGCAATAGAGAACGCGAGACTCTTCAGTGAATTGAAGGAGCGGATGGTTGAATGCCTCGTCAACATCAAAGAAAGAAAGCAGGCTGAGGAGGCACTCCGAAAAGCACATGAGGAGCTCGAAAAACGAATCGCAGAGCGAACCAAGGATCTGATGCAGACGAATGAGGCACTGAGACAGGAAATCGAAGAACGAAAAAAAACAGAGAGAGCGCTGGAAAAAAGCAAGGAACAGTACAGGGAATTGATAGAAAAGCTGACTGACGTGTTCTTCACCACCGACAAGAATGGCGTTATTACCTACATAAACCCCGCCATCGAGACACTCATCGGCCTTACACCTGCCCGTGTAATGGGAAAGCACTTCATGGAAATCATCCACACCGATGACAAGCAGATCGTTGCGGAGGCAATACGAAAGACCCTCTTTGGAAACGATGAAAGGACAGAATGCAGGATATGCACAAGAGCAGGAGAAATCCGCTGGGTGCGCACGTCCATTCAACCGGTGTACACGGGAAAAAAGGTAATCGGTCTCAGAGGGATGCTGACCGATATCAACCAATCAAAGATAATTCAGGAGCAGCTCATCCAATCGGAGCGACTTGCGGCAACCGGTCAACTTGCCGCCTCGATTGCTCACGAGATAAACTCACCTCTGCAGGCCATTGCGGTTCTGCTGAACAGTATGAAATCGGAGCGCAGGAACGATGGAGAAAAGCAGAAAAACGTTGACCTCCTAAAAGACGGCTTCGAGAGAATACGAAACACGGTGAAAAACCTGCTTGACCTGAGTCGACCTGGGAATGAACACAGAGAACTCACACAGATCAATCAGATTATCAAGGCTACCGTATCGCTCCTCCACACACAATTCAAGAAAAACAGAATCACGGTAAATCTGCAGCTCTCCTCAAAGATCCCCAAGATTATTGCATCTCCTCAGCAGATAGGACAGGTGTTCATGAATCTCCTCAATAACTCAATCGAGGCGCTCAACGGCACTTCAGATCCCCATGCGGGGTGGATGAGTAGGACCGCAGGAGGGAAAGAGATCTCTATCAAGACAAGCTATCTCAGGGGAAACGTGGTTGTTACAATTTCAGATAATGGGCCCGGTATTGCTGAAAAGGACCTCGAGCATATATTCGATCCTTTCTTCACCCGAAAGAAAAAGATGGGAATGGGTCTGGGCCTGTCCATATGCTACAGGATCGTGGAGGATCATCACGGTACGATTAAGGCGGCAAACCAGCCGGGCGGAGAAGGTGTCGTCTTCACGATTACGCTTCCCACGGAATAATCAGGTGTATACAACATATTAATGCGGTCTGCTCATGCCATCGAGGGCATCATGGTTTGAAAGCCCGCCCTCCAAAAAAGCGTCTATAAGATGAAAAATAACCTATTCGAACACACCGTATGAGTAGAGTATTTAAGCCAGCATGTGAACCTGAAATGGGCGTTCTTGAAAAAAAAGATGAAAACCAATACATTTACTGTGCCCTTGCTCACTAAACTATTTTTTTCACTTTATCGATGTATGCAGGCACATTGAACTTCGACCTGCAGCCGTTGAAGCTCATATAGCGTACCTTACCGAATATGGATCTCTCAAACCAGGCTCTATCGTGTACGCCACCGAGAGCCCAGGCAATTCCCGTATAACCGTTGGGGTCGCGTCCGTCGAGCTCATACTTGTCGTTCAGGAAAACGGCGATCTTCATGGCACTTTCCACGTTGGGCGTCCATTCGAGAATCTTCTTTGCCCAATACATGCGAAGGTAACCGTGCATCTTTCCTCTGGTCACCATCTCTATTTGCGCTGCATTCCATAAGGGATCGTGGGTTTTGGATCGCTCGAGCTGCTCGAGGTCGTAGATATACTCCCTGCGGTCATGTCGGTGTTTTTCGAGCGATTCTCGTGCCCATCTGGGAAAGCCCTCCGGTGAATCATAGGATGGATTGTAGTAGCAATAATTATCTGAAAGTTCTCGTCGTATGACGAGCTCTTCAAGAAAATTCTCCTTTCCTTCTAAGGCTGTATTCGACTTTTTCACCTCAAGGGCAATACGCTGGGAAGAGATCTGCCCGAAATGCAAATAAGGAGAGAGATTTGAAACGAAATCCTTATTGGGGTCATTTTTATAAAGGTGATAGGAATCTAACTTTCGCTTCAAGAAATCATCAAGCACTCTGCGCGCCTTACTCTCTCCGGGTTTCATCCAATCAACTGGTCGGACGCTGCGGTTCACTCTTATTTTCTTCAGCGCATCATCCCAATTAGGTTTCCTGATACAATACTGGAGGATATGCGGATGTTTCTTGAGCGTGGGGAAATCGTCTAGGTACTCATCCAGGAGGCGCCGTATCTTTGGACGAATGGTATACGCCCCATATTCCTGTTTCCCCGATGCAATCCAGCACGGCACGATGTTTCTCGCCTCCACCTCGAAAAAGGGGATCTCAATCTCCTTTTTAATCCCCTCCTTCCACTCTTGTTTGATTCTGAGAGGATCGAAATCAGAAATGAGCACACCCACTCGGTTTTGTCGCACATATTCGGGGATTACCCTGCTGGCATCACCCGTAATCATATCAAACTGTACGTTTTTCTGCTCTAGTGCACTCTGAAGCTGCATGAGTCCCTCAAGCATGAACACATACTGACGAAGCGCTGCGTCGAGGAAGGTCTGTGCGAGGCAGAAGACAACCGATAAAGGCTTACTAAACTGAAGTGCAACCTCCTGAGCATAGATGAGCGCCCAGTTGTCCTGCACCCGCTGATCCCGGCTCATCCAGTACACCACAGCACCTTCTCCCGGCTCTCCCTCCTTCAGGCAGCGTACCCTCCTCTGATTGGTTATAAAACCCATATTCTCTCCCCCCTAACCTAATCACTTCTTGCCACAGTGCCTAGACTCCACATTCGTACCCGCTCATTTCACATACTGCACATCCCGACAAGTTAGTCTGTAATTCCGGATTGCATTTCGTTACTACAAACAAGTAGATCTTGCCAATCGAATCCGATCGATCTAGATACAATAAGTATTTTTTACCACTGAGAGTATAATTATTTGGACATATATGAAGGAACATACTATCTTACATTGATACGGGGTATTTCCTATCGCATTCAAAATAATAAAAGGGAAAGAGGAATGGCCGTTTCCATTCGTCAAGTCACTACAAAAAAAGATGTGAAGACGTACCTAAATCTTCCCTACGAAATGCACAAGCAACACGAGTTGTGGGTACCGCCTTTGAGAATATTTGAAAAAAATTTCATACATCCCAAGAAGAACCATCATACTGCCTACTCGCAGACTGTGTGCTTTATCGCATTCAAGGATGGAAAGGTTGTTGGGAGAATCATGGGCATCATCAACAGAAAGCTGAACGAGACCTGGGGGACCAGGCAGGGTCGGTTCTGCAGTTTTGAAACCATCGAAGACCAGGATGTAGCAAATGCACTCCTTGGTGCAGTGGAACAGTGGTCAGAGCAGAACGGCATGAAGCAGGTCGTTGGCCCTCTCGGATTCTCAAACCAGGATTCGCAGGGATTTCTCATTGAGGGTTTTCAGGAACGTCCCTCGATCGGAACAATCTATAATTTTGAATACATACCGAAACTCATGGAAAATGCTGGATATAAGAAAGAGGTAGATTACGTTACCTATAAGGTCGTCATCCCCAGAGAGATCCCGGAAATCTACGAAAAAATATCCGAACGAGTGCTTAAGCGTTCGACCGTGAGTATCCGTGAATTCACGAAAAGAAGGGAGGCAAAAACCTACCTCCCCAAAGTACTCAGACTGATGAACGAGACTTTCACAGACATCTACGGGTTTATACCCCTTACCGAAGAGGTTATTAAAAAGCTTTCCCGCACCTACACCGAGATAATGGATCCCCATTTCCTGAAGGTCGTCATGAACGAGCAGGAAGAAATAATCGGTTTTATATTTGGCATAAAGGACATTACTGAAGGATTCAAGAGGGCAAAGGGAAGGCTCATTCCCTTCGGATATTTCCAGATCAAGTGCACGCAGAAAAAATCAAAACGCCTTGACCTTCTCCTTGGATCCATCAAGAAGGAGTACAGGGGCAAGGGCGTAGACACTCTCCTCGGCATCTCCATGGTTAAAAGCGCTCATAAGCTCAATATGGAATATGCGGACAGCCATCACGAGCTCGAGGATAACAGAATGATCCGCGCAGAGATGGAAAAGGTCGGTGGTCAGGTGTATAAGAGACATCGAGTTTATCGGAAGGATCTCTCGCCTGTGCGAATTGTGTGAAAAACGTCACCCGATGGTTATTATTCTGGAAGGTTCCTATTTCAGGGATTTTGTACAGGCCCCCACCTGTGCACTTATTCACGTTAAAGTACAAAAATACATCATCGTACAGAGATTCCAGAACGTCACATCCAGACCGATCACGACCCTCTCGAAGCAGGGGTCTGATGAAAATAAAATCTGCTACTGAACCGGAGGACCCATTCGAGTCCGTGGAACTACTGAGAACGGGAGATATATAGAGCCTGAAAAGGAACAAGCTCCTCACAGACTTGGCACGGATGGTTCAGTAAAACACTTCGCTGAAAAAAAGTATTACCAACAGCATCAGTGAAAAGGAATTTGCAGAGCTCTACAAAAAGTTTAAAAAATTTATGGGAAGTGAATCTACGTTCGTTGCATTGTTATCCGAATTAGCTATAAACGCAACAGATGCAGAAATAAATATCACTATGAAAATACAACCGCAGACAGGGGGCCTTTTTCAATGTACCTGTCCACATAGAATTACTCAGGTGACGACTGCGACGATTTCAGCCTCCATCATCTGCGCATCTTCCACGAACACTCGGCCCTTTATCCGTGCCACCCGTCCGCCGAAGCGCAGCAGATCCACTTCGATCCTCAACGTATCTCCTGGACTCGCTCTGCGCTCACTAAAGGTCGCACGCTCGATTCCGGAAATGACGATTATCCTGCCCTTCAGGTGAAGAAAGATTGCAGCATATACGGGGCCACGATCTTCCCTTCCGACATCTCAAGGATGCCATCGAGGAAGAGGAATGGCGGCCTGTGGGGGATGTACTTCTTCAGCTCCTCATGATTCATCTGCATGGTGTTTCCTCTCAGGTTCAGTCCTTCTTCTGATGAAGGGAAATAAAAACGCTCATCCTCCTCCTGTCCCGCTAATGCTCCAGATTATTGCAGTACTTCTTTTTAGCGCTCTTTACGAGGAGGTGGACACTGCTCATTAATAACGTCACGGGCAGCAGGATTATTTATATAGAAAACGCTTTAAAGAACCAGAAGTATGCAAAGCGCCGTGTAATCTCCCTTCTTTCATCAAAATTCTAGTCCTTAGACATTCTCAGTATCCGAATGAAGAGATAGAGAAAGAGCCGTACAACCATAATCTTTAGATATAATAATCTCTTTTAGGAAAATTGTAAGGCCTTTTTCCCTTCACAGTACACGTTTCATACATGTGTTAAAAAAGAGAGAATAATTCTTGCTATTTCATATAATATAATTATTGTTTCCAGTATAAAATTAAAAAAAAGCGGAGTTAAAAATGGTAAATCTTGCAAAAGGATCAAAAGCCCCATCTTTCGAGTTGAAGGACCAGTCCGGAAAAATCATAAAGCTTTCTGATTACAATGGAAAAAAGCTTCTCCTTTACTTCTATCCGAAGGCTGATACACCGGGGTGTACAAAGCAGGCGTGCAGCATACGTGATTCTCGGGACGAACTCACAAATAAGGGTGTTGCGTATGTGGGGGTAAGCCCCGATACTCCGGAGAAACAGAAGAAGTTTGACGACAAGTATAACCTGAAATTCCCGCTCCTTGCGGATACCGATAACGCGGTAACGAAAGCTTACGGAGCCTGGGGGGAGAAGTCTATGTACGGGAAAAAGTACGAAGGAATCATCCGTTCCTCATTTCTTATCGATGAACAGGGAAAAATCATCGATGCCTGGTACAAGGTGAAGCCCGAACAAACCGTTCCTAAGGCCCTCGAAGCCTTGGGATGAGGAATAAAGCAACACACGCGGGAGACCAAGCATAGGGTTTCCCGTTTTTTTAAGGATAGAGATTCAGTTCAGATTGTTGCGCATTGTACTGCTGAGTCTCTCGGGAGAGTAATTTGCAAGCCGGAAGGTGGAGTCTGCACTGCAGCCGATGCCCGTGTGTTGATACATGGATAACCGATCCTCAATACTTCCTCCCCTTCCCCGAATCAGTTATATCCACGAGCTGGCGGGGATAGGGTTTCAGAAGCACCTGGTCAAGGAGATACTGTTTTCCCTGCCCTATGGACCAGGCCTCGAGCAGATGGATGAGTGTGCTGAGCGGTATCCGCTCGTCCCTGTACTCCTCCACGCTGTTCAGGAAGAATCTCTTCTCTTCGGATTTCAGATGTTTCGCAAGACCGCCGTAGGCATGATGCAGCACGTTGATCATTGATTTGAACCTGGGTATCCGGACAAACACCTTCATGAAGTGGGATTCATAGAGGTCTAACACCTCATTGATGCCGCGCTTCTCATGGTTCGCGACGATGTATCCCAAGAGCTTCAGTTGGGCCTGGCTGTACGCCATGAGAAGGTACTTGTAACGTGCGTGAAAATCAACCAAGTCGCGCATGGAGCGCTTCGCTTTCATCAAACGAAATCGGGTGACGGCAAAAAGGCGAGTGAGAAAGTGCTCGCGAATAGTGAAATTCCTCAACCGTCCCTCGTCTTCGATCGGCCTGTCAGGAAACAGTGCTTGTGCCGCTCCCCCAAAGAACCCGCTCCCCCGGGTCGTCTTCGCTTCCTTCTTCTTGCTGCTGTAAATTTTAACATCCGCCGGTCCACAGGAAGGGGAACGATTCTTCAATATAAAGCCGTCTACGTCACCAACGGACCGAAAGAACCGTTCAATGAATTGGTTCATATCCCCCGTTACATCCTTCCCCGTTGTTGGCTGAACAAGTATCTTTCTTCCCTCTTCCTCAACTATCCGAATCGGATCACGAGGAACACCGAGCCCGATCTCAACTTCGGGACAGATAGGTTTAAACTCTACATATGGCATGAGCTGACCGACAAAGTGGTCAGGGATCGTCTGCCCGTTATACCTGCAGTGCGCGAAACCGAGACACTTGCTCACCACCACAACAGGTCTTGGAAAACCATCCATTTCTATGGGTATACTCCTCGCATCTTATAGGATACTATAATAAGACGATTTTCTTGTTTTGGTAACGAAAAAGTACTGAGTTCTCATTCATTGATTGTTGCAAAATAGCAGCCATACTGTACAATATGTCTGTTCATGAATGGTTGAATGCCGGGAGGGGAGTATTGAATCTTCACCGGAAAGGGCACTGTGCATTTATAATAGGAGCAGTGCTCCAATGCCTCTTGCTGCTTTTATCCTCCTGTGGCTTCCTCGACACACTCTTTCCTCCTGAGCAGATACCTTTCGGGGGGAAAAATAGGAGTCTCCTCTATATCTATTATTCTGACGATTCAACCGCACAGGAGTACCGGCTGTTTCTTGAGAAACGGGAATACAGCACCGACATCATTCACATCTCTGACGTCACGTTTACAGACCTGTCCCTCTATGGAGTGCTCCTCGCAGGTCCAGACACCGGTGCGAGCGGTGGATGGGGAATTGAAGAGGATGTGTCTGCAATGAAAAACTCCGGACGGCCGGTCATTGGGATCTGGGAGGGGGGGGCATCCCTGTTTAACGCCCTCGGTCTATCAATCGGCGGTACAGATAGAAGCACCTTCAACGACGGGGCGGTATATGTAACTGATGACCGCCATCCCATCTTCAACGAGCCGGATGTAATCGACATCCCAAGCACACACGTCATCGATCTCTACACCAACACGTCCTGCATCGGAATCAATCAAGGAATCCTATCACCCTCAGTTTTCCTTTATGGACGAAACGTGAGCTCCCAGGCTTACTATACTCTTCTCCAGGAAGATTGCTTTTTTTTCTGGGGTTTCTCTGATTCACCGGAGGCGATGACGGAGACAGGGAAGGTACTCTTCTGTAATATACTTGAATTTCTAAATGTGGATTGATATGCTCATGGGTGCTCTTCAACACAGCTTTTAAGGTCAGATACTGATGCTCCTGTCTTCCACCCTCTCCACGATGACTGCATCGGTCATCCAGCAGTTGCTGTAAGGTTCATCGAACTGCTTCGAAAGATAAAAGACATAGATGAACTTCTTCCCACTCTTTCCGATCAGGCTTACTCGCTGCCGTGCAACCTCACCCCTGATTTCTACAGGTTCGTACTCGACTGAGAGAGAGTTAAGCATAGGTCTATAGAGGGGGCTTTTGATAATTGCTTGAAATCTCTCAATCGGTCCCGTATTGCTCCTGTTTGCCGGTGAAGCAAACCTGAAGGTGAGCTCTATACCTCGGTTTCTTCTACCGTTGTGCTGCAGTGCTTCAAGCTGTATTCGCACCACATCATCTGGAGCAAGGGTCGGATGTGGTGCAAGGGTGAGATCAACCCGCACATTCTCCTGCGAATGCCCTGTGTTCAGAAAAGATTCGTCTCCACGTATTCCCGGAAGAGGGAGAAGCAGTGATGAAATTAAAATCATTCCGATAAATATGCCATATTTCATATTAAACGCCCCTATCCATCGGATCGTCCTGAAACAGACCATAATACAAACCGCACCTGGGTCAATGAAAATTATCAATTTATTACAGCTTAACAGTTCCCCTTTTCAGCTCGCTATTGTATAATAATATGCGGCTTTAAAGAGACGAAGGGGTACACGGAGGAGGAATGCAGTTATGTCAGTAGATCGGGTTGTTCTCATCACCGGCGCCACAGGGGCTGTTGGACAGGTAGTATGCAAAATTTTTGCAGACGCAGGGTACAGGCTCTCCCTCACCGGGCGAAAAAGAGAAACGCTAGAAAAACTTGCGAAAACGCTCGCCCTCTCAGAAGACCGCCTCATGATCAACCCCACGAATCTCCTGAATGAAAAAGAGGTGCAGGAGCTCGTCCACGGCATTATCGGTCGCATGGGGAGCATCGACATCCTTATCAATATTGCCGGTGGCTGGATGGGGGGTAAAAAGGTTGCCGAGATGTCTGAACAGGAGTGGAACGCAACGATCGACCTCAACCTCCGCTCCGCATTTCTCATCAATCGGGCGGTGCTGCCCATTATGGTACAGCGCGGATGGGGAAGAATCATCAACTTCTCCTCCAAGGCTGCAGATACTCCCGGCCAAAAGCAGGCAGCCTATAACGTGGCCAAGGCTGGTGTAATCGCCCTCACTGCTTCCATTGCTGCAGAATACAAGCGGGATGGAATCTCCGCGAATGCTCTCCTCCCGAGCATCATCGATACTGCGAGCAACCGCGCGCAGATGGCTGATGCCGACGTCTCGCGGTGGGTGAAACCCCAGGAGCTGGGTAAGCTTGTGCTCTTCCTCTGCACCGAAGAGGGCGGCAGCCTGAACGGAGCTTCAATACCGGTCTACGGAAAGATTTAATTGCGGAAACATTATTACTCCCTCAGAGCAGCAGCACATCCTGTAGAACAGTGGAAGGCAATTGGTATTTTGGGTACCGGAGAGGTAAAAAAAACCGACACCGGATTGAAAAGGATTCCAATCCCGGTGCCGGTATATCCTCAGGGGCTTCCCCTAAGCAGCTCTCTCATCCTTGAGGGTTATGTCCGTTACCTCCTGCCCGCCGGATCGGTCAATCATGCGGCCAGACTTTCTGACTGCTGATTTATCCTGCAGGAGCACCTTGTGCTGCTGAACATGCCTGCTCCTCTCTTCATTAATCTTGATGAACCTGGCCATCATTACCTCCAGTTCCTGTGCCATTGACGAGAGCTGTTCCGCAGAGGCAGACATTTCCTCTGCAGCCGATGCAGCCTGCTGGGTGAGGGCGTTCACGTTTTCAACGGCTTTTGACACCTGCTTACTGTTCGTGCTCTGCTCTTCAGTGGCTGCGGAAATACTCTGGCTCATCTCATTGATGCTCTCGATGGCTTTGCTGAGCTCCTTGATACCCGAGATCTGCTGCTCGATCGCAGAGGTGAGACCCAGTACCGTTTCTGATGACTTCTTTGAACCCGCGATGATGACTTCCATGGACTCTCCGCTCTTTTCAGCAAGCTCCACTCCGTTCTTCACTACCCTTTCGCTCTCCTTGATGAGCGCCTCAATCTCCTTTGTGGAGCCAGCACTCCTGTCTGCGAGCTTGCTCACCTCATCCGCCACCACTGCGAATCCTCTTCCATGCTCGCCCGCACGGGCCGCCTCTATGGATGCATTGAGCGCGAGCAGGTTCGTCTGGTCCGCAATGTCGGAGATCACATTCACGATTCCCGCGATCTTCTCGGAGCTCTCTGAGATGCTCTTGATCACATCGATGACCTGCCGCACCGACTCCGCCCCATCCTGCGCCCTATCAAGCGCTTCGCCAGTGGTTGAGGAGACCTCTTCCAGAGACTTTGAAACCTGCTCGATGGAGCTCTGGATCTGGTCCATGCTGCTCGTGCTCTCCTCAACTGCTGCGGTCTGGGACTGGGCGTGGTCTGAAACCTGCTCGACAGAGGCTGCAAGCTCTTCCACGGAAGCGCTTGTCTCCTCAAGGGTCGATGCCTGACTCTGAGATCCCTCAGCAACCTGCTGCGCAGTGGCAGACAGCTCCTCGCTCGAGCTCGCAAGCTCCGTGGCGACATCGGAAACCCGCCTGAAAGCTTTGATCGCGCCGCGGGAGATGAAGACCCCGAACATAAGAGAAAAGACAAAGGCGAGTGCGCTCGTAACGAGGATGATCATGAAGGTCTGGTACTGGGTGTTATCTGCCCGCTCCATTGCACTATGCATCTCTTCGCCAACCTTCACCTCTGCCTTTGCGAGGTCTTCAATTGCGACGGCAGATGCTTCATCCAGTGCTTCCATGTGCTCCCGTGCCTCAATGTCATCCTGGGTGAGCACCACATCCTGCATCCCAAGGGAATTCCTGTGGTGCTCCATCATCTCAGTTGCGTTCTCCTCGAACAGAGCGTGGTCTTCCTGCACATGTTCCACCATTTTCACGATCTCGGCGTTGTCGGTAGCCACCACCTGTATCCCTTCAACTGTACCCCCGCTGATGATCGCTTCAGACCAGTCGTCGAAGCGCTTGGCGGACGCTTCAAACTCCTCCCTGATCTTGGGAAGCTCCTCCAAATTCGTCTCTATCAGATACTCCCCCATCAGGTCCCGCGCAAGCACGAGCTCATACTTCATCTCCATCACCGCATCGGTGAGTGGGACCTCCTCTTCCAGAATCTGGTCTGCGACCTTTCCTACCTTCTGCGTGCTCATGATCCCTATCACCCCGACGGCGAGCAGGATGAGAGAGACGACGATAAATCCGCTGATGAGTTTTGCCCCAAACTTCATCTTCTTGAATAGCATAAAAGCACCCCCTTATGAAAAAATATATATTATTTACTGCAGCACTCCTTACCTCCTGCCGTATCCCAGTATGACACTCTCCATGAAGTGGATCAGGATGAAATCCTGAAAACAATTAGGCAATATACGTACCAAAGATAGAAAAATGGATGGGGATGACCCGTTTGGCAGATAAAACTTATCAATTATTCTTATTATTATTTAATATTTATATAATATCCATAATAGATTATATTATTTGTAATCTTTATAGTACATTTGTCCCTTTAATGGTACGTTTTCCTCTACGTATCTTTATCTGTGTTTTTGGTATCAGAATTTTTGTAATAATTTGAAGAAAGTGTCATCCTATTGTTACATTCACGTACACCTTTGTAAGGGGAGTGAAAAGAAAGGTATAAGCGCCTTTTATTATAAAAATATATAGAGAAACTGATGTTGTGATCTGCGAGGAGCGTGCTGCTGGCTATGTTTTTTTGTCATTCTTTCGTTACACCCAGCTTAATGCATATATGTTCGACCTCACCGGTGCGATGTTCTCTCTTTCAGGAAATGATGAAGGATTTCTGCGGTGTAGGAACCGTTCTGTGTGCGTGCAACGATTTCCGGTGAACCCTTGGCTACGATCCTGCCTCCCCTGCTTCCCCCTTCAGGACCGAGGTCGATGATCCAGTCCGCTTCCGCGATCATATCCAGATTGTGCTCAATAATGACCACCGTGTTCCCTGCGTTAACAAGCCGGTGCAGTACTCGTATCAGCTTTTCCACATCCGCCATGTGAAGGCCGATGGTCGGCTCATCAAGCACGTAGAGGGTATGAATATATCTGCTTCCGGTGCGGGCTCGAGCAAGCTTCGAGTCCTTCTCTCCTCCGGCTATCACAGTATCTTCATTCCCATCTCCCTGCAGAGGAGGGTCGCGTTTCGATAAAGGAGTGGCTACCTCTCCTCTGGTGGTCTTGAGCGCCGGTCCATTTAGCCACCTGGTTTTCGCAAGTTCCGTAACAAGCTTTATCCTCTGGGCCTCTCCACCACTGAGCGTCGGACTCTGCTGCCCCAGGGTAAGGTATCCAAGGCCTACATCCTGCAGGAGACGAAGGGGGTGATGTATTGTGGGGTGAAAGGCGAAAAAATCCACTGCTTCATCCACGCTCATGGAAAGAACATCGGAGATGCTTCTCCCTTTGAAACACACTGCGAGCGTTTCCTGATTGAAACGTTTCCCGTCACATGCCTCACAGACAACGGACACGTCTGGAAGAAAACTCATCGCGATCTTCTTGATTCCCTGCCCAGCGCATACTTCGCATCGCCCGCCCGCTACATTGAAGGAGAACCTGCTCGATCCGTATCCCCGCATCATCGCTTCTGGGAGACGGGCAAACAGCCGTCTCACCTCGTCCCAAAAACCTACGTAGGTTGCAGGGCAAGATCTGGGCGTTTTCCCGATAGGCGTCTGGTTAACCTCAAGCACACGCTGCACCCTCTCCCAGCCGCTCATGCCGCTGCAT
>SMTZ1_10001162_pt1 | contig 25954 bp, 23 predicted proteins | sample DeeMarSWOR136_30_FD_25667 | JGI IMG/M metagenome (IMG submission 25667)
ACATTTTATGATCAGAATCATAACCCATCTGTGTTGGTAAATCAAATGCTACACTCAACCCGGTCTGCCCTTGCTCTAGTAAATATTTATATCTTTTATTTGAGTCTTCAGCAGTACCAAAACCGGCATATTGTCTCATTGTCCAAAGTCGACCACGATACATTGTAGGCTGCACTCCTCGAGTGTAAGGCCACTCTCCTGGGAAACCAATGTCCTTAAGATAATCTATTGATTCTAAATCTTCAGGTGTATATAATCTTTTAATATTTATATCTGAAATTGTAGTAAATTCATTCTTTCTCCCTGGAAACCTCTTAAGCATCTTTTGTAATGTATATTCTTTCCACTGTTTCTTTTCTTTTTTGAGGTTTTCAATCATGTAATCACCATTACGAGTTTAATTAAATATTTACGAATTTGAATTTATTTCTATCTTCTTTATTAGAAGATGATTTGAAAGTATCCAAATTCATAAACACAAAGTGTTTCACCTCCTTTAATGTCAATGAAGTAGATAAAAATTGGGTTTTGTTATTTCCAATTTATTTTATTTTCTTTTAATAAATAAATGAATCAACATCTTTTAATAAAAAATAAAAAACAATTTTTAAAGATATTATGTTTTTATTTCGATAAATAACGTAAAAAACTTTAGAAACATTTATCTATTCTGCCTGTCATCGCCAAAATGGGATTAGGGGGAGTGATAATGGAATTCGAAACCATAGAAATTCATAGAGAAAAAGACATTGTCAAAGTGTACCTTAACAGACCTGAAGTTCATAATGCTTTCAACGAACAACTCATAAGAGAATTGACATCTTGTTTTGAAGAGTTAAGCAACGATAATAAAAATAGAATTATAATTCTTACTGGAAAAGGAAAATCATTCTGTGCAGGTGCTGATCTTAATTGGATGAAGAGTATGGTTAAATATTCAAAAGAAGAAAATATCAAAGATAGTAGACTTTTAATTTCACTCTATGATAGCATCAATAATTGTACAAAACCTGTTATTGGACGTGTTAATGGTCATGCTTTTGGGGGAGGATTGGGGCTGATTTCTGTTTGCGATATAGCTATTGCAGTTCCAGATTGTAAATTTGCTTTCAGCGAAGTAAAGCTCGGTATAATTCCTGCTGTTATTTCTACTTATATTGTCAGACGTATAGGTCTTTCAAATATGAGACGGCTTTTTATAACAGGAGAAAGATTCGATTCTGAATATGCGAGACAAATTGGCCTTATTGATTATGTAGTTTCTGAGGATGAAATTGATAAAAAAATCAGTAATTATATTGAAATGCTATATTCGTCAGGACCTATTGCCATAAATGAAATAAAAAAATTAGTTGTTTCTTATGAAAAAAAAGATATTGAGGATTATATGGATCATACTGTGAAAATAATTTCTAATCTTAGAGTCTCTGAGGAAGGTCAAGAAGGAATAAATGCATTTCTTGAAAAAAGAAAGTCAAAGTGGAGTGTATAATTTGTTTAAAAAAGTTCTAATAGCTAATCGTGGTGAAATAGCAGTCAGAATCATAAAAGCTTGTCAGGAGATGGGTATTAAAACTGTTGCTATTTATTCAGATGTTGATAATGATGCAATTCATGTTCAACTTGCTGATGAATCTGTTAATCTTGGTGATCCAACTCCCATTGAAAGCTATTTGAACATCCCAAAAATAATTAAGATTGCAAAGCACACTGGTTCTGAGGCAATACATCCTGGTTATGGTTTTCTCGCAGAAAACCCTGATTTTGCTCAGTCATGCAATGATGTTGGTGTAAAATTTATCGGTCCTGAGTCAAAGGTCATTAGTTTAATGGGCGATAAGATTGCTGCAAAAAAAACGATGGAAAAAGCAGGAGTGCCTGTAATTCCAGGATATCATGGTTTGAAACAGGACAATACTACACTTTTAAAAGAGGGTAAAAAGATTGGTTTTCCACTTTTGGTTAAAGCTACCGCTGGTGGTGGTGGCAAAGGAATGAGAATTGTTTATTCCGAAGATATTTTAGAGCAATCAATTGAAAGTGCAAAGCGGGAATCTAAATCAGCGTTTGGGGATGATAGTGTATTTCTTGAAAAATATCTTGATAAACCTAGACATATTGAGTTTCAAATACTTGCTGATGAACATGGAAATGTAATTCACCTCTTTGAAAGAGAATGTTCTGTGCAAAGGAGACATCAAAAGATTATTGAAGAAACACCTTCTCCTGTGATGACACCATATCTCCGTGAAAAAATGGGAAAAGCTGCAGTTGCTGCTGCAAAAGCTGTAGGTTATACTAACGCAGGTACAGTTGAATTTATGGTTGATGGAAATCTTAATTTTTATTTTATGGAAATGAATACTCGACTGCAAGTTGAACATCCAATAACTGAGGCAACTACAGGAATTGATCTTGCTAAATGGCAACTTCGAATTGCCAGTGGAGAAAGACTTACGCTTAAACAAAAGAATTTAATTCAAAGAGGACATGCTATTGAATGCCGTATTTATGCAGAGGATCCATCAAATGGTTTTCTTCCAAGCACAGGAACCATTTCAAAAGTAGAACCACCAAAAGGTCCAAATATTAGGGATGACTCTGGAATTTTTTCTGGTATAAAAATTACTCCTTATTATGATCCAATTCTTGCAAAACTTGTAGTATATGCAGAAAATAGAAAAGAATGTCTTAACAAAATGAAATGGGCATTATCTCATTATGTAGTTCTAGGTGTTACCACAAATATAGCATTTTTAAGTGAAGTTTTAGAGCATAAAGAATTCAGAAAAGGAAATATAACTACTCATTTTATTGACGACTATTTTAAGGATTGGACTGTTACAAAAGATGGTTTACCAATCGATGCAATAATTGCACTTGCAGTTTATGATTCAATTCATACAAAAAGAGAAGAAATTGTTAGATACAAAGAAGCTGATCCTCATTCACCTTGGAAACATGTAGGAAGGTGGAGAGTTGGTGGAAGGGGGATATGATAAATGTTTATAAATTATGAACATGAGAATCATGTATACAACGTCTCAATTGAGCGTAGAGAAAATTATTTTTTTATAACATATGATAACTCTGAATACAAGGTTAAAGCAGAGGAAACTAGGGCTGGTCAACTTAAAATAAAAATTGGTGAAAGATTAATAAAGTCTATTATAACTGAAGGTGAAAAGGAAAAGTTTGTATTTGTTGATGGACATGTATTCAGGGTTATACCTGTTGAACTTACTGGTAAGAAAAAAGTAAGAAAAAAAGAAGAGGGAGATTTAAGTTCACCTATATCAGGAAAAGTTGTTAATGTAAAGGTTAAAAAAGGAGACTCTGTAAAAAAAGGAGAGGTATTAATGGTAATTGAGGCTATGAAGATGGAATATTTGATTCGAGCTCCTTATGATGGAAAAGTTAAAAATATAAATTTCAAGGAAAATGATCAAGTAGAAATTGGCCAAAGTACTGTTGAAGTTGATAAGGAGGTCTGAATTTATGGATGTAATTGAAAGTAATATTGATACCTCTACTAAAGAGTTTAAGGACAATTATAATCATTATAAGATGCTAGTTGATGATTTAAAAGAAAAAATTTCTATTGCGCAGAAGGGCGGTGGAGAGGAAAAAATAAAACTTCATAAATCTAGAGATAAATTGCTTGCTCGTGAAAGAATCGATGCACTACTAGATCCCGATACTCCATTTATGGAATTTAATACACTTGGAGCATTTGGGATGTATGATGATAAAGCACCATGTGCAGGAATTGTAACAGGAATTGGAATTGTGCATGGTCGTGAGGTAGTAATTATTGCTAATGATGCAACAGTTTCAGGTGGAACATATTACCCGATGACTGTTAAAAAACATCTTCGTGCACAAGAAATTGCTAAACATAACAATCTACCATGTATTTACCTTGTCGATTCTGGCGGTGCTTTTTTACCTAAGCAGGATGAGGTTTTTCCTGATAGAGAGCATTTTGGAAGGATATTTTACAATCAAGCTGTAATGTCATCTATGGGTATTCCTCAAATATCAGCTGTGATGGGTTCTTGTACTGCTGGTGGTGCTTATGTACCTGCAATGTCAGATGAAACAATAATTGTTAAAGGAACTGGTACAATTTTTCTTGGTGGGCCTCCTCTTGTAAAGGCAGCAACTGGTGAAGAGGTAAGTGCTGAAGACCTTGGCGGTGCGGATGTACATTGTAAAGAGAGTGGAGTATCTGATCATTATGCTCATAATGACATGGAAGCAATTCATATGACAAGAAACATTGTGGAAAATCTAAACCGTTCTGAAAAAACACATCTTGATATCGCAAGACCTGAGGAACCAGCATATGATATTAAGGAAATCTATGGTGTTATTCCAAAGGATCTTAGAAGACCCTTTGAAGTTAAAGAGATAATTGCTAGAATTGTTGATGGTTCTAAGTTCCATGAGTTTAAGGCATTGTATGGTACAACTATTGTATGTGGTTTTTCTCGAATTATGGGTTATCCTGTAGGTATTCTTGCAAATAATGGTGTACTTTTTTCAGAGTCTGCATTAAAAGGGTCTCATTTTATTGAGGTTTGTTGTCAACGAAAAATACCTCTTATTTTTTTGCAAAATATAACAGGCTTTATGGTTGGTAGAAAATACGAAGCAGGTGGTATTGCAAAGGATGGTGCTAAAATGGTAAGTGCTGTTGCAACTGCAAACGTTCCAAAATTCACAGTAATTATTGGTGGGTCTTTCGGAGCTGGCAACTATGGTATGTGTGGTAGAGCGTATCAACCTAGACAGCTATGGATGTGGCCAAACGCAAGAATTTCTGTTATGGGTGGTGAACAGGCAGCAAATGTTCTACTAACAGTAAAACGTGATCAGCTTTGGAGGAGTGGAAAAGAACTTACAAAAAAAGAGGAAAAAGAAATAAAAGAACCTATTCTAAAGAAATATGAAATAGAGGGAAATCCGTATTATAGTACTGCAAGGATTTGGGATGACGGAATTATTGATCCTGTGGATACAAGAATGGTTCTAGGACTTGGTATATCTGCATCATTAAATGCTCCAATTCCAGATTGGAAACCTGGCGTATTTAGAATGTAAAAAGGTGCAAAACTAAAGCAATATGAAATATGATGTCATAATTGTAGGTGCAGGACCTGCTGGCTCAACTGCTGCAAAATTTCTTTCAGATAAAGGAATAAATGTTCTTCTAATTGATAAAGATAAATTTCCTAGAGATAAACCATGTGGTGGTGGACTTCCTATAAGGGTTTTTAATAGATTTCCATACATAAATAAAGATTGGATTGAATCATATTCATATGCAGCATTTGCATATTCTCCTTCTCTTAAATATAAAATGGAATTACAAAGAGATGAACCCTTAGTTGCTATGATTCTTAGAAAAAAATTTGATTATGAATTGGTGAAACTTGCAATTGATTCTGGTACAGATTTTCTTGATGGAAAATCTGCTGTAGATATTGAAATATTAACTAACATAGCAAAAGTTCTGTTGGATGATGGAACAACTATTGAATCAAAAATAGTGATTGGTGCAGATGGAGTATGGAGCACAATTGCAAAAAAAACTGGACTACGAAAAAAAATAACAAATATTTGCATGTGCCTATTTGAAGAATATAAGATAAGTTCTAAAACACTAGACCAATTTTTAGGTGAAAAAAGGACTTGTCATATACATGTTAATGTAAATAAATCCCCAGGCTATGGTTGGGTGTTTCCAAAGAAAGAACATGTAAATATCGGTATAACAGAGTTTCAACATGCAATTGATCCATTAAAAAGAAAGAAAAATATTAAGAGCACCTATGAAGCTTATATAAGAATACTTAAGGAAAATAAGATAATACCTGATAACTTAAAGATAGGAAGGCCGAGAGGAGCTGCATTACCAACTCTGCCTTTAGAAAAAACATATTCTGATAGAGTAATTATTTGTGGGGATGCAGCAGGATTTCCAAATCCTGTTTCTGGTGAAGGTATTTATCATGCGGTGTCCTCTGGCGAGATTGCAGCAAAGGTTATAACAAAAGCTTTAGAAAAAAACAATACAAGTGAAAAATTTCTATCAAGATACCAAAAAATTTGGAAAAAAGATTTTGGAAAAGATCTAAAAATACTTTATAACACTTCATTGCTCTGGGGAAAAGATAACGAAAAGCTTATTGATACTATTTGTTTAGACAAAAAACTAAGTGAGTTTGCTGTTGATGCAATAATTGGTAGGATAGAAGCCCGGAAATGTAGAAGGAAAATGATTAGACGTATGTCCTATTTAAAAATTAGAGAGAAATTTGTAAGAAAAACCTCGCCCTAAATAATTGTAACTAAGTTGGTTTTATGATTAATCTTTCTAATGCTTTGTATCCTCTTACAGCATCTCTTACATCAACAATGAAAGTGATTTCTAAGTCAATAGAAATTACTTCTATTATGTTTATGTTTTCCCATGCAAAATTTCTTACAATTTGAAATAATACTCCAGCTCTGTCAACAAGGCTTTTGTCTATTGTAAAAGATAGTGATACAAGATTTTCCTTAATATTCATAATTTGTTCATCTCTTAAGAATTGACAAATATGATCCTTGTATCGTTCGTTTGTAACAATATTTACAGAATTTTTTCCATAAATGATATGAAGAATATCACCTTTCTCAAATTGTATTATATCATATACTCGTTTTAACTTATCAAAAAGACTATGGTTTCTAAGTACATTAATGTCCATTATATTTGTTTTTAGATTTACCTCAGATGTATTTGCATCAAATTTAATATCTTGAAATCTATAGTTCATCTTTTCAGAATATCGGCGTATTGCAGCAACTATTGCATAATGAGCTACCTCTTTGTTCAGTTCTCCTTCTATATCTGGTTTAAGTTGTTTAGCAACTGATCCATAAGATGCTATTCCTTTTCCAATTGCTTCTTGCAGGTAGATGTTGTCGTTTATCAATTTTGTTACAATATGGCTTATGGTAACCATACATATCAAATTTAATATAATTTAAATATTATATAAATCTTATTGTTCAAATTCTAACCAAATTTAAGATTAAATGTTATATTTTATAACATTTTGTATTTATAATGCCGAAAATAATATATTAAAGTTATATTCGAAAGAGCCCTAAAAAATCAAAGCAATAAAATTAAATTTATCAATTATATAATAGTTTTATAAACACAAAACCTATACAGATTTTGGTGGGATTGGAGAGATCTATGAAAGACAAAATCCTAAAAGAAGTGGTTGAATGGTACAATCAACAAAAGGTAAAGGATGATATTTTTATAGAGGATTTTGTTGATATAGTAATAAGTAAAACCACAGATTTTCTTTTTGAGGAAATAAAAGATGGACTTAAAGAAGAATTTGAAAAAGGTAATCTAAAGCATCCCTTTATTATCTCAAGCGACTATTATCTATACCTGAAACTAAAGGAGATAAAAGATAAGGTTGTTAAAACTACAAAGATTAATATCTCTAAAGATAATGAAGTTCTAGAAGAATAAATAACGGTTATTTGTTAAAAAAACCGGTGAATATCTTATGATGCTTAAAATAAAATTTCTCAGGCCATTTAAAGATGTGATAGGTAAAAGTGAGCTAGAGCTTGATATCGAAGGTCAAACCCTTAAAGATTTAATCAAAATCCTTGTAGATAAATATCCTAAAATTGTAAAAGAGTTATATACACAAAATAATGAGTTAACAGAATATGTTTGTATTTTCTTAAACGATAAACCAATTACAGCCTTGAATTTTTTAGATACCAAACTAAAAGATGGTGACAATCTATTATTTTTTACACCAGTTAGCGGTGGGTAAAAAAATCAAAGAGAATGTATCAAACCTCTTTCATAAAGTATAATTGCATCCAATATCTCACCATCAGTAATTTCTAAAAATTCTAAGGTTTGATTAATTATATCAAGCATTTCTTTTTTATGCTCTGGTAAAATTCCATAAATACCTCTATAAACAACGTTACTCCCTACCCATATGTAATTTGTGAAATGATCTGATGCCAATTCACATTTATCAACCTCTAAATTTTCTAAAAAAATTTTTACTTCCTTTAATTTTTCAACAGGTGATGTTGTATTGTATTTACCTTCTTTCATTTTTTTTTCAAGAAGAGAACCACGCTGTACAACAAGAGTTCTTAAACGAATGAAATCTGGATTTACTTTATTACAAACCTTTGCTGACTCTATTGCATGTTCTTTTAGTCTTTTTTTTCCTCCAGCACCAATAAGAATATAAAATGATAGCTCAAGTCCTGCATTCTTTGCTGCTTTGCCACCCTCTATCATTTCTTCAAGTGTTGCACCCTTCTGCAAAAATTCTAAGGTTTTTTTGTCACCTGATTCCAAACCAACATGAAGTCTTGTAAGACCCGCTTTTTTTATTTTTATCAAACGTTCTGAACCTAACTTCATTAAGGTCTTTGCACGAGCATAAGATGTTATGCGTTTTGCATCTGGAAAACGTAGTTTTATATGTTTTATTATCTCTTCTATATTTTTCATAACAAGACTATCTGAATCTGCAATGAAAATGGTTTTTGCATCAGCATAGATTTTTGCTGCCTTGTCAATATCTTTTTTAACTTCCTTTACTGATTTAGGTTGAAATTTAAGGGTTTTATACATCGTACAAAAAAGACATCTATTCCAAGGGCAACCTCTTGAAGCCCGAATAAGAGCAGATCCTGCTTCATTAGGTGGCCTATATGGTGGATAATCGTAATTTAAAGTATTGTTAATTCTCATAATAAATATTGAGAGGAACAAATATGATTTTAATTTTTCCCTAGTTTAAAAAAATTAGTCAATAAAAAAAAGAAAAAAAAGGAGGATTTTTTTATGAGTTATTTGAAGTCAGTCTTATTTATTGTATTTTATTTATAATTTATCTACCTGAGCTACCCATAGCATTTAGTAGTCCCTGTGGTACCCAACCATTTTCTAACCAAAGTCGATAAGCTATTTCCTCGAGGTGGAAATATCTGGCCATTTGTTTATCTAGACTTGGCCCATTGCTATATGCTTGATCTGGAAGATCAGATGGTTTTGCTGCTATTGCAATAGTGGATGCAAATATTATTACTAAAACTATTGGTATTAATAGTTTTATTTTCACCTTCCAATCACCCAATATATCTTTTAAAATTAATCCTACTTAAAACTAACTTGGTAAAATGCCAAAATGATAAAATGTTTTTATCTGGATATATATCAATATCCTGAGATTAAAGAAAGCAGTTTTTCAAGCATCGGGAAACGTTCCAAAAACCAATGATACCATGGATGTAATGTTGTTCTGGTTCTTGATATAAAGATGTAAAACTTAGCCCAATCACTTTCAGCTCCATATATATCTTTAGCTTTCACTTGAATCTCATAAAGCTTTGTTGCCGAAGGATACTCATGACATATCTCAGTTGGTGTTGAAAACGGCCCAATCCAATCAATATAAATACCATCCCCCCAATCAATATAATAAAAGACATCATCTCCATCTGAATCTGTAGTATTGAATATAAAGCAATACTCACCTGTTTCTGTCCTGAAATAACCCTCTATCGTTGGTGTAGATGGTGGATGATTTATCTTTTCTTTAGTAATAGCAAATGATGGTTGAATACCCACTCCTACAAATAAAGCAATAATTCCAAAGACAAAACTTATCTTTATAGTTTCATTATTCGTAATAACACCTCCAATAATCTGAAATGCTCTAAAAAATTTAATAAAAATGAAGTTTTTGAATATCTAACTCTTGGTATAATTACCATAAGGTGACCACCCCATCCTGAATACCAACCAAATTCATCTTTAACTCTTGCTCTTATAATATATGTTCCTCTTTTTTTCCAGCAATGGCCAAAAGTTGTATTTTGACCAGGCTTATACAACACACATTCAGAGGTGCCATCACCCCAATCGATCTCCAATGTTAAGGATTCACCATCGTAATTATAAATAGTAAAATTATAATAATAAGTAATCCCAGGTCGCCCGCGAGTAGGACCATCGATATCTATCTCCTCATATTGTCCATTTTCTCCAATCTGTATATGATAAGGGTCTGACCAATCACTCTCATGACCATTTATATCTTTAGCTTTGGCTCTAATTTCATATGTTCCATTCTCAGACCATGAATGTGACCTAGTAATTGTTTGATTAGATTCATATGGTCCAAGCCAACTAGTATTATTACCATCACCCCAGTCAACATAATAATATAGGTCTTGACCTTGAACATCATATGCAACAAATTCATAGGTTAATTCTTCACAAGTATTACCATACATTTGACCTGAAATTGTTGGTGGAAATGGAGGTATATCTCCAATCATTACTCGATATAAATCCGACCAACGGCTTTCACCCCAAAAATCTTTTGATTTTGCTCTAATATAATAAATTCCATCATAAATCCATATATGAGAAACATTTAATGGTTCACCAGATTCGATAGGCCCAAGCCAATTAGTTAAAGATCCATATCCCCAATCAATTTTTATATACACATCATCTCCTTCAGGATCATATGTAGTAAAAGTATATTCGTATCCCATTCCTACCTCACCATGTGTAGGTCCATCAATTTCAGGTGGTTCTTGTTTGTTTCCACCAGGATATTTAATTATTTTAAATTCGTCTAAAGCCCCATCAAAATAGTTGGTAAACTCAAAGCTATTCCTACCCATCTGGGCGTATCTAAAGTTATCAGAAAAAAATTCACATACATACTGTTGATAAGAAGCATCTAACTCTCCATCAACAAAAACATCCACAATTGGATTAGCTGAAATACCATTATAATAAATTTCAGCAAAATGCCATTCACCATCATTGTAACTATTATTAGAAGAAAATATAATTCCACAGCTTAAACGCCACACCTGAGTTTGTATAGTACCATTAGGATTAATCGCAATATGAAATCCTGGATTATAACCATAACCATCTCCTCTACACATACTATAAATAACCCCTTTATTGGTTGATGATGATTTAAAATAAAATGAAAATATTAGATCATCGGTCTTATTAAATCCTAAAAAATTTTTTGCATATAAATCCAAATCAATATAATCATCTGAACCATCAAAATTTAGAGCACAACCTGAATACCCATCATTTGTCCAAGTAGCTCCATATATTGTTCCATCATAATTATGACCTGATGAATCCTCTGCAATACTTCCACTGCATTCGTCAAACTTCCAAAAAGCATTTACAAAATTATCATTCAAAGGAAAAACTTCAGCAAGTTTTTTAATTTGTTGAAATTTTATTTTTTCATTATATCCAAGAATATTTGGTACAAGAGTTGTTCCAATAAATAAAATAATTACTCCGATAACCAGAATTTTCCTATGTAGGGTGCTTTTTTTTAGCAAACTTAACTACCTCCCTCAATAGTAACATTAAATATTAAATATTTAAATGTTACCTTATTAATAAGGTAAAAAGTGATTATAAAATTAAAGTTTATACTCCTTTTGCAAATAATGCTGCACCAATAGCACCATTTAGTTGTGGATCTGGTGGAGTAAAAATTTTTTTTCCAACTTGCTTTTCAAGTATTTTTAGTATCACATCATTATAAGCTACTACACCCCCTGTAATAACAACTGTGCCTAATAAGGTGTCCATCTCTATTATTCTTCTAACTATCGATTCATAGGCACTTTTAACCATGTCTTCAATTCTTTCTCCTTCTTTGATTCTAGTAATTATTTCGGTAGATGCAAAAACTGTACAAAAGCTACTAAGAGCTGTTTCTTTATCAGATTTTGCAGCAAGATTGTTCATTTCATTCATTGGAATATTAAGTTTAAATGCAATTTCTTCTAGAAATGATCCTGTTCCTGCAGCACATTTTCTATTCATTTTAAAACCTTGTATCTTACCCTTTTCATCTATTTTGATTATCTTTGTATCCTGTCCACCGATATCAACAATTATACTCTTTTTTGGAAAATAGTAGTATGCACCTTTTGCATGAGAACTTATCTCAGTAACTACACTATTTGCAAAAGATACATTATCTCTACCAAAGCCCGTTGCGGTTATATTTTTAATACTGTTATCTAAAATATTTGCAGAAAAAACAGCTTTTTCATAGGTATCTTTTATAGATTTTTGAAGGTCAGGGCTAGTTCTATCAATAAATGATCCTTTTATCTTATTGTTTTTGTTTAGAATCACTACTTTTATATAAGATGTACCGACATCAATACCTGCGAAATATTCTTCATTTGACATATTTTTCACTATATTTGAAAAGCTTACTTAAAAAATAGATATACTAGGATGTATTTCATAGTTAGCATTTAATGATATATACCTATTAAAAATTAATAATAAAATTGAGGTTTTTATAGGGTAATTATTTAAACCTTACATAAGATTTGAAAAAGGGAGATAAAGTTATAGATGAAATTTCTTCTTATCAGACCTGCAGCTAGATTTCAAGGTAAACCTATTATATCATTTCCTATGACCCACCCTCCTCTAGGACTATTATATATCGGAGCAATGCTAGAACAAGAAGGACATAAGGTTGAAATACTTGATTATTTAGTAGAGGACATAAAAAGAGAAAAATTAGAAAATTCATTGAAGTCCTCTGATGCAGTTGGGATAACATTTATCGATAATTTCCTACTAGCAGCTGATATTTCAAAAATTATTAAGGAATTAAATCCAAAAATTCCTATAATTGTTGGCGGTCCATATTGTACTTTTCTTCCAAAACAGGCTTTAGTAAATATACCAAATGCAGATATTAGTGTTATAGGAGAAGGAGAATATGTAATTTTAGAAATTATAAATTTTTTAAATGGGACAAAGAAGTTGTCAGATGTTCATGGTATATATTATCGAGATAAGAACTTGATAAAATCAGCAAAACCTCCTCATATAATTGATAATTTAGATTCATTGCCATTTCCTGCAAGACATCTAGTAGAAAAATGCGAATATGGTATTTCACCCTGGCACTATCGGATAATGAAAAATGTTACAGCTCTTATTTCCAGTAGAGGATGTCCTTTCAACTGTCGTTTTTGCTCTAAATACGGTAATTCAATTAAGGGCTGGAGGTTTAGGATGAGATCTGCAGAAAATGTGGTAAATGAAATTCTAGAGATTAATAAAAAATATCACTCCATTGCTATTGTAGATGATAACTTCTTAGCAGATAAGAAAAGAGCTCATAAAATATTTGATATGATTTTAGAATCAAATATTGATATGGAGTTCTTTATTGAAGGGGCACGAGTTGATACGGCAGATAAAAAGCTTTATATGAAAATGAAAAAAGCAGGTGTTAAAACTATTCTTTATGGATTAGAGTCTGGAAATCAGGAGATTCTAGATTTTTATAATAAGAATATCACATTAGATCAAATACGAAAAACAATAAAACTCGCAAGAAAGATGAATTTTTTTGTATATACTTCTTTTATAATCGGTGCACCCATAGAAACAAAAAAACAAATTGAAAACACTATCAATTTTGCTTGCTCATTACCAATTGATCTTGCAAATTTTGGAATATTAACATATTTAATCGGCTCTTCATTGTGGGTTGAGGCAGTAAAAAATAAACAGATATCACCCTATCAATATGCAGTAGTAGCTGAAAAAGGTAATAATCTAGGGGATTTTTCAAAGGATGAATTGATAAATTACATAATTAACGCATATAGAACATTTTATTTTAGACCTAACTATATTATTGCACAAATATATAGATCTATTCTGAGAAATGATATTAGATTACTGCTAAATGGTATGAAATATTTGACAATTATCAATAAATGGGGAAAAAAATCTAATTAAAATAAATATTTCAAAACAGAAAATTGTTTGATATAAAACATTTAAATAATCTATTTCTTATCTTATTATTAAGGGTGTTTATTGAATAAATGAAAATTCTTCTTCTAAAACCAGGAGCTTATGAAAATAGTTCAAAAAATTTAATGCTAGATCCATCAACCATGCCTCCATTAGGATTGCTTTATCTTGGAGCAGTATTAGAACAAGAGGGCCATAGTGTTGAAATCCTGGATTTTTATATGGAGAATATTTCAAATAAAAGGTTAAAAAACAGCATTTTGTCTTCTGACGCTGTTGGAATGACTGTCTGTAGTGATATTAATTTTACTCACTATAATGATATCTCCAAAAGGATTAAGGAAATAGATTCTGAGATTCCATTAATCATAGGTGGACCACATTGTACATTTGTTAAAAAACAATCCTTTAATGATATTCCCCTAGCAGATATTAGTGTTATTGGTGAGGGAGAACATGTAATTTTAGATTTGGTAAGATATATACAGGGTAAGAAAAACCTAGCAGATATTCATGGTATTTATTATAAAGAAAATGGATCGATTGTTTCAGGAAAACCTCTAAAGATGATAGAAAATTTAGATGATTTGCCATTTCCAGCTCGACATCTTGTAGAAAAATATGATTATGGAGATTTCCCATTTGGTTTTCAACTAAAAAAGATAGTAGGTTCTATGATTACAAGCAGAGGATGCCCTTTTAATTGTCGATTTTGTGCGAAATATAATAATTTCATAAATGAATGGACATTTAGACAAAGATCATCAGAAAATATTTTAAAAGAATTTGAAGAGATTGATGAAAAATATGGTACAATAAATATTGTGGATGATAGTTTTTTAGTAGATAATAAAAGAGCCCATAGAATTTTTGATGGACTTATTGAAATGGGAAAAGAAATTGATTTATGGATTTATGGTACAAGAGTTGACGCCGCAAGCAAGGAACTTTATAAGAAAATGAAAAAAGCAGGTGTTAAAATAATATTCTTTGGAATTGAATCAGGAAATCAAGATGTTCTTGATTTTTATTATAAAAAAACAACTTTATCTCAGATTAGAAACGCTGTTAAACTAAGTAGGAAAATGAATTTTATAACAATGGGCAGTTTTATATTAGGTGCCCCGATGGAAACAAAAGAGCATATCGAAAACACCATAAAATTTGCTTGTTCTTTGCCTCTTGATTTTGCTGGTTTTGGACCATTAAGATACATAAAGGGTTCTCAATTATGGGATGAAGCTGTGAAAGATAAAAAAATACCAAAAGATACAAATGATATTTTTTACTTTGCTGATTCAGAACATGGACTTGGGAATTTCACAAAAAAAGAACTTATGGACTTTACCCTTGATGCATTTCAACGTTTTTATTATAGGCCAACATACATGATTAGTCAAGTTTTCAGAAATCTATCAAGAAATGATTTTACTTTATTATATTCTGGATTAAAGCTTCTTTTTTCAATGAAAAAAGAAATGAATATCTTTAAAAAGAACCATCCTCCTATTGAACAATAATTAAAAATTCAACAAAAAATATTATAACATGAAAATCCATCCTAAATCATTCATCGGGGAGTATATTTAATGAAATTTCTTCTCTTAAGACCGGCAGAACAAGACGAGGAAAATAAAACAAATAAACCTTTCTCTTTGAATCTTCCTCCTCTGGGTTTACTATACATAGGAGCTTCTTTAGAACAAAATGGGCATAATGTTGAATTACTTGATTATTTTGGAGAAAATATTTCAAAAGAAAAACTAAAAAATTCTTTGATTTCATCTGATGCTGTTGGGATGTCTGTATATACATATGATTACAAATCTGCAATAAATGTTTCTAAATCGATAAAAGAAATAGACACTGAAATTCCATTAATTATTGGTGGTCCTCATTGTACATTTGTTCAAAAAAAATCATTAGAAGATATACCTTTTGCAGATATTAGTGTGATGGGTGAGGGTGAAAATGTAATCCTTGATATTGCAAAATCTTTACAAGGAGAGAAAGACCTAGCAAATGTAAATGGAATCTACTACAAAGAAAATAAATCAATCAAACAAGGAAAACCATTAAAAGTAATCCAAAATTTAGATGAAATACCATTTCCTGCACGTCATCTTGTAGATAAATATGATTACAGCAATTTCTCTTATGGATACACATTTAAAGCAAAAATAACTAATTTGATATCTAGTAAAGGATGTCCTTTTCGCTGTCGTTTTTGTAGTAGATATTGCCATTATATAAAAGATTGGGGATTTCGAAAGAGATCTGCAGAAAATGTAACAAAAGAAATCAAAGAACTAAATGGAAAATATAAATCAGTTGTTATTGTCGATGACAATTTTTTAGCAGATAAAAAAAGAGCTCATAAAATATTTGATATACTTCTTGAGTCCGATATAGATATCGATTTTCTAATCCATGGTGCTCGAGTTGACACTGCTGAAAAAGAGCTTTATTTGAAAATGAAAAAAGCAGGTGTTAAATATATATTTTATGGACTAGAATCTGGGAATCAGGATGTTCTAGACTTTTACAATAAAAATATTACAATTCAGCAAATTAAAAAGGCAACAGCATTAGCAAAACAGATGGATTTTTTTATAGGTGCATCCTTTATTTTTGGTGCCCCTATTGAGACTAAAAAGCATATTGAAAACACTATTAAATTTGCATGTTCACTCCCACTTAATCAAGCAACTTTTGTACCACTGATTTATAGAATGGGATCATCATTATGGAATGAGGCTGTTGAAAATAAAAAAATAAAGCCCAATCAATATGAAGTACTAGCAGACTCAAGACACAATCTAAGCAATTTTACTGAGGAAGAACTGATAGAATTTGCTACTATTGCATTTAAATCATTTTATTTTAGACCGAAATATATATTTAGACAATTATTCAAAATGTTACAGCGCAGGGATTATAACTTATTTATTGAAGGTCTAAAATATCTTATAATGTTTAACAAATCAGTAGAAACAGGTATAGAGATAATTAAGAGCAAAAATGTTGATTAATTTACTATAACTGAAAAAACATAAAAAAATATTAAGTTCCTTCCTTATTTGGGTTTTATATCTGTTTATACTCTTATAGTTTCGGGGGAGATAAAATCGCTGGGGAAAAGCCATTTCGTAAAAGGTTTGAATCAACCAAAGAGATGAAAAGGCTTATGGCTGATTATTATTATAAACTGGATTCAGCTACAAAAACAGATAATGAAAAGGTAGCATGGTGCTCAAGCGTAGGTCCCGCTGAGATCTTAAGAAGCTTTGGTTTTCATGTTTATTTTCCGGAAAATCATAGTGCTATGCTAGGTTCTAGTAGATTAGCAACTGATATGATTCCATATGCTAATGCTGTTGGTTATTCCCCTGAGGTTTGTTCATATCTTACTTCTGATATTGGTGCATATTTAAAAAAAATAACACCACTTTCAAAATTATATGAAGGAATAAAAAGTATTCCAAAACCTGATGTTTTAGTTTTTAATACAAACCAATGTAGGGATGTCCAAGATTGGTTTAGATTTTATTCCAGAGAGTTCAATGTTCCACTTCTTGGCGTTTATACTTATAGGAATATTAATGAAATCAAAGAGATACATGTTAAATCTATAGCACAACAAATGGAAAATTTAATAGAACCTTTAGAAAAAATATCTCGAAAAACCTTTAATAAAACGGAACTAAAAAAGGTACTAACTCTTTCACGTCAATGTTCTGATCTTTGGAAAAAAGTCTTAGATACAGGATCTACTATACCATCACCATTAACATTTTTTGATGGAACTATTCAAATGGGACCCGCGGTAGTTCTAAGAGGAACACAACAGGCTGTAGATTACTATAAATTATTGCTAAAAGAATTAGAAGATAGAATTAAAAAAAGTGAGGCAGCAGTAGAGAATGAACGATACAGACTTTATTGGGATGGTATGCCTATATGGGGAAGATTAAGAGCTCATTCTGAGTTATTTTCACGTCAGAGAGCATGCATCGTTGCATCAACATATTGTAATAGTTGGGTTTTTACAGATTTTGATGCAAATGATCCGTTTAGAAGCATGGCTAAAGCATATACTGAGTTGTTTATTGGTAGAGCAGATGAAGCAAAAGAGAAATATTTGAAGGAAATGTTTGATTTCTTTAAAGTTGATGGCATCATTTACCATGACTCAAAAACCTGTTCAAAAAATACCAATAGTCGTTATGGTATGCCACAAAGATTAGAAGATGAAACTGGACTTCCAAACCTGGTTGTAAACGGAGATTTAAATGATTTAAGATGCCTTTCTGATGAGCAATTTAAGACAAATATTGATGCTTTCATTGAGCAACTTGAAGGAAATAAATGATATTTATGAATTAAAAAGGAGGAGTTTACAATGACCTGCTGGTTGAATCTTGGTCAAATGGTTAAAATGAATGCGAAGAAATTCCCAAAAACAATTGCCTTAAAAGAAAAAGATAGAAGATTTACATATCCTGAGTTAAACAGGAGAGTTAATAAGTTATCTCACAGCCTTATTTCTCTTGGACTTACAAAAGGAGATAAATTTGCTGTACTATTAGAAAATAGTATAGAAATTGTTGAGGCATATCTTGCTGCAGCAAAAACAGGACTAATCATTGTACCTGTACATTTTCGTTTTGTTGGTAAAGAAATTGTAAATATAATGGAAAATTCAGATGCAAAAGCATTTATTGTCCACGATGAGTTTGTCCCAAAAGTTAATTCAATAAAAAAGGATTTAAAAAATTTAGCATCTGATAGATATATTAATGTTGGAAATAAGATAAAAGGATACAAAGAGTATGAAGAATTTATTAGAGATTCTCCAGATAATGAACCTGATATTGATATAGATTGTAAGGATACCTGGATTATTTTATATACTTCTGGTACAACTGGTATACCAAAAGGAGTTGTTCGATCTCATGAGTCTTATATTGCTTTCTTTTTTATAAATGCGGTTGATTTTGGATTTAACGAACATGATGTATGTCTCAATGTTATGCCACTGTATCATGTTAATTCAACATTCTACACATTTCTATTTTTATATCTAGGTGGAACCGCATATATTCATCCAGCACGTCATTTTAGAGCTGAAGAAATATTGGAGATAATTGAAAAGGAGAAAATCACATATATTTCACTAATTCCTACTCATTATAATCTGATATTAAATGCACATGACGATGCAAAAAAGCGTGATGTAAGTTCAATTCGTAAATTGCTTTGTTCTTCAGCTCCAGTTACAAAAACTATGAAGAAGGAGATTATGAAGTTTTTCCCTGGTGTTGAGCTATATGAAGCCTATGGCTCTACTGAGGCTGGTTTAGTTACACTTCTAAAACCAGAAGTTCAAATGCGAAAACTTGGATCTATTGGATATGAAGCGGTAGGAACAGATTGTGTTAAATTATTAGATGAAAATGGAAATGAAGTAGGTGTTAATGAGATTGGCGAGTTATATTCACGAGGCCCCATGATGTTTGATGAGTATTATAAAATGCCTGAGAAAACAAAGACTTCCTTTATAGGTGAATGGTTTTCTGCAGGTGATATGGCAATGCGTGATAAGGATGGTTTCTATTATATAGTTGATAGAAAAGATAATATGATAATCACAGGCGGTGAACATGTTTATCCGACTGAAGTACAGGAAATAATAGTTACCCATCCAGATGTTTTTGATGTTGCCGTTATTGGCCTACCTCATGAAAAGTGGGGTGAACAAGTAACTGCAGTAGTTGTACCAAAAGAAGATTCCAAGTTAGATGAAAAGATGATTTTAGATTATTGCCGTGATAAAATAAGTGGATACAAACGACCAAAAAAGGTAATATTCATAAAAGATCAAGATATGCCTCGGACTCCTACTGGAAAAATACTTCATCGCGTTCTTAGAGAACGTTATAATTCTGAGAGGAATAAAGATGGAAAAGTATAGATTTGGAATTGTGGGTGCTGGTCCAGTTGGTTCTATTATGGCTGCACATCTTGCAAATGCAGGTCATAATGTTACCTTGGTAGACATACTTAAAGCACATATGGATGAAATAAAGAAAAACGGGCTTACCATTACCGGTTTTAAAGAGATGAAGATAACTTTCCCAAAGAACAATATCTGCTATGGTATTGATGAGCTGAACGATAAAAATATTGATGTTTTATTTATCTCTGTTAAAGCATCAGTTCTTTCTCAGATTTTGCCCATATTAAGACAGGTTATAAAGCCAGGTATGACTTTTGTTAGTTTACAAAATGGACTTGATAATGAGGATTTAATTGCAGAAGAATTTGGTAAAGAAAATACCCTTAGAATTGTTGTTAATTACGCTGGAAACCTTATTGATAATGGTAAGGTTAGGATGTCATTTTTTAATGCTCCAAACTATATTGGTATGATAGATATTGCAGCTGAAAACAAAGCCAGGGAACTTGCAGATGTAATTACTAAATCAGATTTAGAAACCACTTTTACGCCGGAAATCAAAAAATATGAATGGGAAAAAATTATACTTAATGCAGCTTTGAGTCCTGTTTGTGCTTTAACAAGAAGAACTATGAAACAGATGATGAATTTTAAAGAAACTAGAAATCTTACAGAAGCAATTTTACGTGAGGCTATAGAAGTTGCTGAAGCAAATGGTTTTCATTTTAAGAAAGGTTTCTTGGAATTTTGTATGAATTATCTTGATAAAGCAGGACATCACAGAACCTCAATGCATGTTGATATTGAGAAAAAGAACCCTACTGAGATAGGTTTTATTAATGGTATGATTGTAAAATATGGCAAGAAAAAGGGTATTCCAACTCCAATCAATTCAACTATTGTTTCTCTCATTAGAGGATCTGAACTTCCTGAATATATTGGTGCATAAAAGATTTGGACGGGATTTTATTGCACTATGTAATTATTGGTAATGGCGGTGCCGGAATAAGTGCTCTTCAAGCTATACGCTCTGTTGATAATAAATCACCTATTACTATTATCTCACGCGAGAAGTATCCTGCATACTCTCCTTGTTCTCTACCAAATCTAATCGGGGGAAAAATTGACAAGCCTATGATTCTTCGATTTGACAAGCAGTTTTATAATCGTCTCAAAGTAAAATTTGTGAAAAATACTGAGATAATCCAGATTTTTCCAAAAAATAAAGAAATCAATGATTCAAAGGGTAACATTATTAAATTTGACAAATTGCTAATTGCTACAGGTGCTAAACCTATAACTCCGAGGGGAATCAGTGGATTAAATCTAAATGGTGTGCATGTTATGGGTACACTTGATTCTGCCTTAGGGATTATTGAGCATATAAAAAAAGGTGTAAATCAGGCGGTAGTGGTTGGTGGAGGTTTTATGGGTATTGAAACTGCTACAATGCTGAAATTAAAAAATATAAAGGTAACTATTGTAGAGATGCTTCCTCATATATTATCAAGAATGATAGATACTGATATGTCTGATAAGGTTGTAGATATTCTAAGAGAGCATGGTATAGAACTTATTTTGAGTAATACAGTAAATAGTGTAAATGGAGATAATAAAGTTACTTGTGTATCTCTAAATAAAAAGAAACTACTTTGTGATATGGTAGTTCTTTCGATAGGAGTTATTCCAAATATTGATATTGTTAAAGGTGCTGAGATTAAATTAAATAAAGGAATTATTGTAAACTCTAAAATGCAAACAAACCAAGAGGATATCTTTGCCGCTGGTGACATTGCAGAGGTATGGGAACAAATAGAAGGAAAACAAGGATCATTTGCAATATGGCCAAATGCTATTGAACAAGGTAGGATTGCTGGTTTAAATATGGCTGGTAAAGATACTGATTATATCGGTGCGGAAGTAGTAAATGTCCTTGATATTTTTAATACACCTATTGTAGCTATGGGTCGAACATCTCAGGAGATAGGCAAATGTAAAATTATATCTCGTTTTACTCCACATTCCTCTAAAAAGATTTTATTGAAAAATAATAAAATTATAGGTTTACAGTTTATTGGGACCATCAGAAATGCTGGAACTTTTTACAGCCTTATGAAAAAAGGAAGTGATGTACGTAATATTGTCGATAGATTGTTAGATGATAATTTTATAATAAATCCAGAGGTAATATCTTCTAAAATGATTATATAATGTTATTTAAAAACAATCGATGATACTTTATTATTATTAACTTTTGTATCTAAATGAAAAGAACCATCTGATATTTGTGATTTCAATCCAAACATTAAAACTGATACATTTTCATAATTAACATAACCCACACCAGGAGGAAAAAAGCGAATTGTTTTAAATTCCACATTAGTAAAATCAATCAATGCAACACGCCCGACTTGTTTACCACCTGTTGCATCACCTATTACATATGATCTAAGAATGATACCTCTAATCTTTAGTACAGAATCTGATGGTAATAAACAATCTTCATTTATTCCTGTAATAAAATTTGCATTTATTGTACTGGTAAATGTAGTTATTATGAATAATAAAATTATTCCAACTGTTATGAGTTTTATTTTCATTTTTATCATATAGTTTATTTTTAAATTATATTATTCTTTAGATTTAGTATTTAAAATTTATAGTACAAATATTCCCTTTTTTGTTAAAATAGATGACTTTACGTAGTTTTTTATTTATTATTTTTATTGATTTCTAAAAATTTCTCTGCCATCTTTTTACGTCTACTCTCCAGTTCTTGTGTCTCATCAAGATATTGTATCGCACCAGTTGAACAATATTTGACACATTTTGGGTCACCGTCACATAGATCACATTTTATTATCTCATCATCAATAGTTGTTACAGCATTATATGGACAAAGTGTTGCGCAAAGTCTGCATCCTATGCATTTATCTTTATCTCTTATAACAATTCCATCTTTTATTTGGTATGCATTCTGATGACAAAACTTTAAACATACCGGGTCTTCACATTGAAAACATAGAATTGGAAATTCGTATCTATTGAACTCATCTCTAACTATTATGATAGCTGCTTTTTTGGGATTGCATTCTCCAAATTTGTTTAGTGAACACGCAAGAGAACATTCCCTGCATCCTGTACATTTCTCAGGATAAACATATAGATATTTCAAGTCAATGCCTCCAGTTTTTTTACCCGTTCTTTTTTAACCTTCCCATCATTGGTCCATCCTCTAAGCTCATAATAACGAGAAAGGAGTTTATCAAATTCTTTCCTATCTATATGATGCCCCTTTGAGATTTTCAATGGCATTGGATCATCAAAGTACCGTTTTGGTAGAGTATCGTCTTTTCTTGAAATCCCTTCTCGGTTATTGAACATCCTTTCTATGTCTATTATTCGTTTTCCAACTGCCTCTAAATCTTTTTCTTTAACATTCCAGCCTGATGCAGAGTGAATAAGTTTCCTCATCCAAGTGTAATCAACAAAATGAGGGCTATTGAAACCATGACATATGAATTTGCATATTCCAAGGCTATCAATCACGGCAAAGATATTATCTGAAAAATATACAGTTTTTTCCTTACCTATATATGAAGTTGGATCATTTGGTATGCCAGTACCATATATTTTTTCCTTTAATTCTTGTGGTAACCGTAGAAATATCTCCAAAGTTGGTCTACTTCTAAGATGATCTGCTCCTCTTGATGCTGTTGCTATCCCAAGTGCAAATGCTTTTATGTATCTACAATCATGAGGATCGCTTTGGGGTAAACCCTTGACAGCTATTAGATAATTTTTTGATTTTTCACTAAATCTAACTATATTTTTTGTGCTTTCAGCCAAAATGTTTCCAAATCCTTCCCTTCTAGATATTTTATATAGTAATTTTTTAGCAAGTTCAAAATCACCAAAACAAAGCTCCTCTTCTGTAATCTTTTTATTAATAATACCTCGTTCATATAATTCAAAAGCCCAAGCTAAAATCGTTCCACTTGAGGAAATATCTAAACCAAGTTCATTGCATATATTGTTTAATTCTATTACTTTTGCGGGATCTTCAATTCCAAGGTTTGCCCCAAGCAGACCGACAGCTGTATATTCCGGTCCTTCACCACATAGCTTATTTCTATGACGACAGTGAACTATACAAGAAGAACAGCTAATCATTTTATCAACTAATTTTTCTATTTCTTCTGCATTTAATGATTCCGACCAAGCATTTAGCTGACTATTTTTTGTTCTTATAGCACCAAGTGTATTGCTTACTTCGTAAAGAAGAGGGGTACCTACATTACCGAGGATGGATGTAATTTTTGAATTCATAATATATTCTTTAAGTTGTTCAACAGTTTCAAGCATTTCTTCAGGGTGTTTTATCTTGATACCTTGTGCTCCTCTCACTGCAATTGCCTTTAAATGTTTTGATCCCATAATAGCTCCAAGACCACATCTTCCAGCAGCATTTTTCACACCAGTTCTTACACATGCAAATCTTACGAGGTTTTCACCAGCTAAACCACAACATGCTACCTCAACATGTCCAAGGTCTTTTCTTAGATTTTGCTGAACATCGGTTGTATCCATTCCCCAATAGTCACTTGCATCTTTTATCTCAATTTTATTATCTGATAAATAAAGATAGCATGGTCTCTTTGCTATACCTTTGATTATAAGCCTATCAAAACCTGCATACCTCATCTCTGCTGCAAAGTAACCACCACAGTTTGAGTCTCCCAAAATTCCAGTTTCAGGTGATTTTGCAGATACATTAAAACGACTAGAATTTGGGACAAGGGTTCCAGTTAAAAAACCCGTACCAAAGATTAAAACATTATCTTGGGAAAATGGATCTATACCAGGTTTTATCAATTTATATAGATAATAGCTATTGAGTCCTCTACCCCCAAAAAATAACTTTTTTAATGATTCTGGAGTTTGTTTAATAGTAACTTTATCTTTGGATAGATCAATGATACCAAGTTTTCCTTTAAACATTAAATCCCCAAGGTTTTATTTTTCAGAATATAATTCTGGTATTAGAAGTTTCTACTGAATTTTAAATGTTAAATTAAGCAGTGTTAATTTTATATAGTTATTAGAGTATTTGTTCTTATCACAGGTTGGTTTATGAAAATAAAATGGTTAAGTATATTTATATGTACAATTTTTATATTTACTAGTTTTTCTACTATATCCATTGCTAAATTGAATTATTTTGATGATTTTGATGCAACTAAAATGTCTAGTCATATTATTATTAATTTAGAAAATGCACCAAAAGTTGCATCTATTTTGGAATCCGAAGGTTTTGATATACTCCATGGAACTATCACTGAGACCTCCTTTGAGTTAATAGTAACACCTTATGAGTTAGAGTTGTTAAATACCAGAGAGTTCCAACCTAAAATAATATCATATGGTAGACCTTTTTTTGAAATTCAGGCTGAACGGCAACAAAATATTATTGGCCAGATTCCACCAGGGTATCTTGATCTTACAGAGATTGTTGACGAAATGTATGATTATGAGAGTTCCTATCCATCTATCTGTAAAGTTTATGATTTAACAGATACTTATGATATATCCCCAACTTATGAAGGACGTCACATCTATGCAATAAAAATATCTGATAATGTCACAGTTGATGAAGATGAACCAAATTTTTTAATAGTTAGCTGCCATCACGCTCGTGAAATTGTAACACCTGTAATTGCTTTATATTCAATTGAGCAGTTTATTACAAATTATGGTAGCGATCCTGATATAACTGCATTAGTTGATGAGTATGAAATTTGGATTTCACCAGTTTGGAATCCTGATGGTTATGAATATGTTTTTTATGTTGATAATATGTGGCGTAAGAATCGCCATCCATATCCACCAGGAATCGGGGTTGATTTGAATCGTAATTATCCTTTTGGATGGGATTCAGAATGCTCAGGTAGTACTGACCCAACTTCTGAAACTTATAAGGGTCCCAGTGCAGTTTCTGAAGTTGAGACCCAGACTATGATAGAATTTACTAATTACCGTCATTTTGCAAAAGTAATAGATTATCATTCCTATGGACG
>SMTZ1_10020362_pt1 | contig 25951 bp, 18 predicted proteins | sample DeeMarSWOR136_30_FD_25667 | JGI IMG/M metagenome (IMG submission 25667)
AGCCACGCAATCAACCCAATAAATAGCAGAATCTGCCAGAGCCTCCCCAATTCGAGGAATTCCCAGCCCTGATGGCCCAACCAGAACCACCAATCTCCTAACAGCCCCTTAATTCCTGCGATCTCTCCAAGCAGGCTCCCTGCTGCCACAATCAAAATCGCTACGAAAAGCAACTGGACAAGGGTCGATTGCCTTCTTGGTTCCACACCTCCTATAATGGGAGCCAAGTAGATCGCAGATCCAATCCAAGTCGTAGCAATCCAGAAGATGGCAAGCTGAAGATGCCAACTCTTCGCCCAACTGTAGGGAACGATCTTGGCGACGACCGGGAAGTAAAAGCTTGCAGGATTAATTGTATAATGGGCTAAGAGTCCTCCAAAAAGGGTCTGGGTCAAAAAGAGGAGGATCACAACGAGGAAATACTTCGCTGCCCGAAATTGACTAGGGGTCAGAGGCATGTCGATCATCTTCTCAGAGATTCCTCCCAGGGTCCAGAGGTAGACGGATGAGGATGGAACATTACCCACACTTCGATCCGCTGGCCAGTTGTTTGTATAGGTATAATCTTTTTCTGGTCGAAGCGTGGAGGCAACCCAAGCAGTCCAAAAAAAGAATCGGGCGATTTGCAGTCGTTCTTCTGGAGTGCGAATTGTATCGGGGAGAAAACCATACCGCTTTTGTCCCTCTTTAAAAGTCTTCTCCCAAAACTGCTGGATGGGCTCCAGAGCCGAAACTTGAGCTGATGTTAAAATAAGGATGTCTTTCGAGGGATCGTAACGATTCGTCTTAATCTCTCGGGTCGTTTTGAGATCGATGATGTCCTTCTGAATCTCCTCAAGGTCGGAATATGGTTTTCCATACTCTTGCATGGAGAGATAGTTCCTGACGGCATCTCCTAAGATGTGTAGGGTGGTAGCCGAAAACTCCATGCCTCTCTGGGATCCATGACCCCAGACACTTCCATGGTCCATCAAACCATAGCGCTGATAGACATTCTGCCCCTGGAGGATGTCTGCCTTTTGGAAAAGTATTTTTCCCTCTGAATCTTCCACCCTTCCCGGATATGGGGGTAAACGATCCTTAGCGAGATATCCTCCCCCAAGCAGCAGCAATATGGAGACTAGAAAGCTGATAATAGCCGCCCATTTCAGTTTCTTAAGAGACATAACGTTCCTCCCTTTAATCCTATTGGTCGGTCATTGATTCCCATAAGTGACTTCAACTTTAAAACGATTCAGAAAACTAAACTTATGATTGCACACTCTTGTATTAGAATAATTGACATAAGTCAAGATATTATCACAAAAATTGCCGTAGGGGATATGTCGGTTTTGTGAGAGGATTCAGAGCGTCAATTCTATGACTGGCAATCCATCGAAGGGGCGACCACGTCTCTTTTTTCAATCTTCATTTAATGAATTGTTACATTCAAATAGAAGAAATGTTGAAACGAAAACAAGAAAAGGCAGAGTCATTTCTGACTCTCTCTTCTTCTGACTCTGTCTTCATATTCACATTTCGCTTCCTCTTGTTTTCTTATTAGGGCGGGGAACGCTCTTTTACCACTAAAGGGTCTTTCTTCCCTCATAGAAAGCTTTGATGTTAAGTTCATGGAGTCTTGCTGCCAGGAGCTCCTTGATAGCGTCTGTCCACTGCTCTTCCTTGAATTCGGGAAAGAAGTTGGAGAAGGCACCGACGAGAACAACATTCGCAGCCTGAATATTGCCGAGCTTTCTCGCGATCTCCAGTCCGTTGACCATCCAGACATTGTTCTTAAAGTATTTCTTGAAGATCCTTTCAACGTCCCTGGGATACCTCATCTGTCCAAGGCTTACAGCGGGGGGTGGGATCACTTGTTTGTTGATAATGATTTTTCCTTCCGGTTTGACCCAGTTGATGTACCGAGCGGCTTCAAGCAGTTCAAAGGATAAGAGAAAATCCACTTCTCCATACTTGATCAGGGGCGAGTAAACCTTCTTCCCGAATCTGAAGTGGGTAGTTACATCTCCGCCCCTCTGGGCCATTCCGTGCACCTCGCTTTTCTTCACATCGTACCCGGCTTTGAGGAACACCTCAGCAAGGATATTACTCGTGAGGATAATACCCTGACCGCCGACACCCGAGAGAAATATATTCGTGACTTTTTCGTTATCTGCCATCTTCCACCTCCTCACTTTGTGCCTGGACCAATGGCTTCGAATTTACATATCTGAGCGCAGACCTCGCAGCCCACGCACTGATCCTTGTTGATCGACGCTGTTCCTTTCCTCTTGTGTCCGTCTTTCGTCTGGCCTGCACCTTCCTGCCAGCTAATGGCAGGACAGTTGATCTCGAGGCATACCTGGCAACCCCTGCACTTGTCCGTGTCCACCCCGTAGACGGGGTGTTTGAATTTTTCTAAGGGTTTCGCCCTGCGGAGCAACATACAGGGGCTGTTCTCTGTGATAATGACAGATGCGTCATCCCTGTTCACCTCTTCTCTGATCACTTCCATTGTTTCTTGAATCTTATAAGGATCTACTTTTTTCACGTGCTTAACGCCGACTGCCCTTACCAATTGCTCATAGTCTATCATCATAGAAGGTTCGCTTTGTATTGTATATCCTGTCCCCGGATGCTCCTGTAGTCCTGTCATAGCCGTAATGCTGTTATCCAGGATAATAGTAGTTGAGTAGCCTTTGTTGTATACCGCATCTATTAATGGACCGATCCCACCGTGCAGGAAAGTGGAGTCGCCAATGACTGCACAAATTTTTCCCAGTCCGTCCTCGCCAAGCACTTTTCCTGCGCCATAAGCTCCCCCGATGCCAGCGCCCATACACGTCGAAGCGTGCATAGCGGAGAGCGGTGGCGCAACGGCCAGTCCATAACAGCCAATATCACCGAACACAAAAAGCCCGAGCTTCTTAAGGGCATAGAACAATGGCCTGTGAGAGCAACCGGCACAGAGGTTCGGCGGTCGTCTCGGCAGGTCTTCCGGCTTGATCCGCACCTTCGGGGCTTTATAACGTTTACCCTCGACAGCCTTTTTCAGTGATTGTTCGACGATACTTGGGGATAATTCACCTATGACCGGGATTAGGTCTTTGCCGTGCCAAACCTTCAAACCCATCGCCCGGATCTCTGTCTCAAGAAAAGGATCAAGTTCTTCTACTACAATCACCTTTCTAACCTTTTTAAAGAATTCCGTGATCATTTTCTTTGGTAACGGCCACACCATACCCAGCTTCAAGAAGGAGTGACTTGGAAAAACTTCCTTTGTATAGAGATACGAGACACCTGACGAAATAAATCCTATGGAAGGATCGTGGATCTCCATCACATTGTACGGGAACTCTGTATCTGCGTATGTGGCAAGTTTCCCTATCCTCTCTTCGATAGCAACCCGTTTGACTCTGGCATACATGGGTACCATCACGTACTTAGGCGTTTCTTTCTGGTCAAGGCCTTTTTGAATCGTCGATTCTTTTCTTTCTCCCAATTCCACACAAGAATCGGAGTGTGAAACTCTGGTCTCACTTCTCAAGAGTACCAGTGTATCGAATCTCTCACTGATTTCGAAAGCAATCCGGGTAAAATCCTTACACTCCCCAGAATCAACTGGCTCAAGCATAGGCGCCTTTCCAAAACGAGTCCAGTTTCTGCTGTCCTGTTCGTTCTGGGAGCTATGTTGGCTCGGGTCATCCGCTACAACAATGACAAAGCCGCCTTTGACACCTGTATAAGTAATCGTCATAAAAGGATCGGCGGCTACGTTTAAGCCCACATGTTTCATACAGGCTATGACTCTTCCGCCCGCAAGGGAAGCTCCATGGGCGACCTCCACTGCCACCTTTTCGTTGGGCGACCATTCCGTGTAAATTTCCTTGTACTTGGATAACTCAGCCATAATCTCGCTGCTCGGTGTCCCGGGGTAAGCGCACCCGACAATCACGCCCGCCTCCCAGGCTCCTCTGGCGATTGCCTCATTTCCTTGCATGATCTGATTCATGTTTCCCCCTTCAACGCTAAACCCTTATTTTTTTATCTACTCTAACGGGAGAATAGAGGGATGTTTTTTCATCCGGCGCTCTCCACAATTCGTCCTATTGGTAATCCTTCCGCATGCTTTATTTCTCTCTCATGATTCTCTGAAGTATCTTTCCAGCATCACTTTTCGCCTACCGCCCCCTTTGCTATCCCCTTGCTGACCATAGTATAAGGAATCGTCAGATGATCCGCAATCTTTATATAGATTGAGCAGAAACGCGGGCAGCAATAAAAAGTTAACCTTCTTGCTTGGCTTATTTTATTTCAAATAAAAACAGATCTAAAAAAGGGAGTTTTCCATTGACAAAAGTTTTTACTTTGATAATGATTATACCGTTCATTAAGAATGATTTTCTCAGTCATCAACGTAAAACTCAAGTTCATCAAAAGACTCAAATTTCTTCTGTAGTGTTTTAAGTGCCTCGCCCGTAAGAGGTGGGGTAATTTACCTTTAGGCCGGGAGGATTGGAAAAAGTAAATTAAGGGAGATGCCGGGCGAGGCTAATATATTTTTGGGAACGGACCTAAAATCCCGATATGGGGCAAGGAGGTAAAGGAACATGGCTAAGGATCTAGTTAAAACGTTAGCTGATTTAAAGGAAAAAGAAGCTCTCAAAATTGTTGAGGACAGACTGAGTGTTGGTGAAGATCCACTCAAAATTCTGGACGATGCCAGACGGGCCGTGGAAATCGTGGGCAAGCGCTTTGCCGATGGCGAATATTTTATACCTGAACTGGTATACTCCGGCGAAGTACTAAAGGCAATCAACGATATGGTTAAGCCGAAGATTGCTAAGGGAGGGGAGGTTAAGCGTGCTGGAAAAGTTATCATAGGCACCGTTGCCGGAGATATCCATGACATCGGCAAGGACATTGTCGTCTTCATGCTTGACGTTAATGGATTTGAAGTCCTCGATCTAGGCATTGATGTGCCGGCACAGAAGTTTGTCGACAAGATAAAGGAAAGTGGTGCCCCTGTTGTTGGCTTAAGCGGGTTTTTGACCTTGGCATTTGATTCCATGAAGGAGACCGTGGAGGCGATCAAGAAGGCCGGACTCCGGGACAAGGTCAAGATCATGATCGGAGGTGGCCAGATTGACGATCAGGTAAAAAGCTTTTCAGGGGCGGACGCGTATGGAAAAGACGCCATGGAGGCTGTCAAGCTGGCGAGGGGCTGGATAGGAGGGTAAGACCATGGAAAAACAATGGCACGAGATGACGGCAGATGAGAAGCAAGAAGCGCAGTTTAAAAAGTTGCTTTCGCCGAAGGACCCTGAGGGGAATGACCTTAAATTCCAAAGCAAGGAAGCAGAGGCTAATTATAAAGCGAGCATAAACAGAATCAAGGATGCCGTTCAGTTGAAAAAGACCCCAGACAGAGTGCCGGTCGCCCTACTTCCGAGCATGTTCCCTTTTTTTAATGCCGGGATGACCATTCAAGAGGCCATGTATGACAACGACAAAACTGTAGCGGCCTTTAGGAAATTCATCTTGGAATATGAGCCGGATATGCATATAGGCGCTGCACACGCAGGACCGGGAAAGTTCTATGAGATCCTTGACTACAAGTTATACAAGTGGCCGGGGCATGGGGTTGCCCCTGAACACTGCTACCAGTGCGTTGAGGGAGAATACATGAAGGCGGAGGAATATGATCTCTTGATTACGGACCCATCGTTTTACTTCAGGAATTTCTACCTGCCGCGCGTATTCGGAGCGTTAGACGGGTTCCAGATGCTCCCGCCGTTCACCGGCATACTCGAAATATATGGCCTCGCCTTCTTTTTTGTACCCTATGCACTCCCCCCTGTTCAGAACACCTACAAGGCCCTTTTTGAGGCCGGGGCGGAAGCCCTGAAATGGGCGATGGCTATAGGTGGTTTAAATGGTGAGCTGACAACATTAGGATTTCCGAATATCCTCGGCGGATTCACCAAGGGGCCGTTTGATGTAATCGGCGATACCCTAAGGGGCACCAGAGGGATCATGCTGGATATGTTCCGGCAGCCCGATAAGCTTCTTAAGGCCATGGAGGCACTGGTCCCTATCATGATCGGTATGGGAATAGGCGCGATGCAGCAGACCGGAAATCCTCAGATATTCATACCCCTCCATAAAGGTGCTGATGGTTTCCTGTCCGACGAGCAGTTCAAAAAATTCTACTGGCCTACCCTTAAAGCAGTCATGGTGGGCCTCATTGAGGGGGGATGCATACCATTCCCTGCGCTTGAGGGGCATTGGGGCTCGCGTCTGAAAGTTATCCAGGACATACCGAAAGGCAAGACGATGTGGATGGTTGACCAGACAGATATGGCGAAAGTCAAGGAAACATTGGGTAAGAATGCTTGCCTCATCGGCAACGTGTCCTCCTCTATGTTGAGATTAGCGACACCCGATGAAGTGAAAGCTTACTGCAAGAAACTCATCGATACTGCTGGCAAGGGCGGTGGTTTCATCATGGGCAATGGTGCGTTTTTCGATGAAGCAAAGCCGGAGAATGTCAAGGCGATGGTTGATTTCACCAAAGAATATGGGTTGTATAAATAGGTACTTCAGGGGCCGATGCCTATGACAGAGATGCCATGTCAGGCGTCCGTGTTGCAAAACAGTGGTTGGGAGGGAAGGAAGATGAAAGAGAGATGGACAGAAGTTGAAGCTGGGGCAAAGGAAAAGCAGGCAAAGCAGTTTGCGGAAAAGCAGGCAAAGCAGTTTGCCACCTGGCTCTCAGGTGAGAGCATTCCCTTTGAAGATTCAAATGCTGCGGAGGCCTATCAAGAGCGGATCAACCTCCTGAAGGATGCGATTCAATTAATAAAGCCTCCTTACCGTGTGCCAGTTTGCCCATCTCCTGGCTTCTTCCCCATCAGTTATGCGGGATCGACCTTGTATGCGGCCATGTATGAGTTCGATACACTGGTCCGGATCTGGGAGAAATACTGTAACGACTTTGCACCCGACGCCTATAACGCCCCTACCAGTATTGTTCCCGGCAAGGTCTTTGATCTTTTGGATTTCACCCTCTACAAGTGGCCCGGCCATGGTGTCTCCAAGGAGTGGCCTTATCAGTTCGTAGAAGGGGAGTATATGAAAGCGGAGGAGTACCAAGACTTGATTGATGATCCAAGCGGGTATTTTCTGCGGGTCTATTTTCCGCGTATCTTCGGTGCTCTGAAAGCCTTCGAGAGAATGCCGATTTTCCCCCTGATTCATGAAATGGTCCTCGTGCCGCTTGGGCTTTTCCCTTTTGGCACGCCAGAACTTCAAAAGGCTCTTCATGATATCATGGATGCTGCTTCCGAGGCGACCAGTTGGGGGAAAAAGGTACGGGCCCTGAACGGATCCATCATGGGGAAAGGGTTTCCTACCTACTCAGGCGGATTCTCAAAGGCTCCTTTTGATGTGGTTGGGGATAGCCTCCGCGGCACGGCAGGTGTAATGACGGACATGTACCGACACCCCGACGACCTTCTGGAGGCCTGTGAGAGGCTGACGCCTTTTATGGTAAAGGCAGGAGTAGCTGCCGGAAAGGCCAACAACCACTCCCTCATTTTCATCCCCCTCCATAAAGGGGCAGATGGCTTCATGTCGGATAAGCAGTTCCGGACCTTCTATTGGCCCACCCTAAAAAAGGTCATCGTCGGCCTTGTCAATGAAGGTCTGGTGCCTCTACTTTTTGCAGAAGGTGGGTACAACTCTCGTTTGGAGGTCATTTCTGACCTGCCTAAAGGGGCGGCCGTATGGTGGTTTGATCAGACAGACATGGTTCGGGCGAAGGAGACGGTAGGGAAGGTGGCCTGCATCGCAGGCAATGTTTCCCCTCCTCTCCTGTGTGTCGGCACAGAGGATGAAGTGAAGGCATACTGCAAAAGGCTTATCGATACCGTAGGGAGGGATGGGGGATTCATTCTTTCCACCGGAGCAGGGATGGAAGGGGCCAAGCCTGAGAATGTCAGGGCGATGATCGATTTCAGCAAAGAATATGGTGTGTACAGATAGGTACTTACCGGATTGAAATTATCTAAGTCTTTGATTGACTTACGATATTGCTTGTGATATACAAAGATTCCCTAGGAATAGGCTTTGTGGATGCAGTACCGTTGTGCTTAGTGGCAGGCGATGAACTGTGGCAGATGGGATGAAGATATCTCCAACACTCTCCGGAATTTCTTTCTGTGGGATAACTTTTCAGTAAAAAATCACAAAGAGGCTTGTTTCTTCCTCGATATGATAGGAAGGATGACACATGATTATTGATGTCTACAATCACATCCTGCCGAAAAAGTATCAGGAAGTCATTGACAAAAAAGTAACAGGTCGCGATCCGAATTTGCCGTCAGCTATCTGGTCCAAGACTGTGTATACCTTGATTGATCTGGAAGCCCGTTTTCGGATTATGGATGACTTTCCTGACTATATACAAGTAATATCCGTAGCGGGTCCGCCCACCTACGCTATCGCCCAACCCCCTTTGTCCGTTGAGCTTGCTCAGATCGCCAACGATGAGCTGGCTGAGCTGGTTCACAAGTACCCAGAGCGTTTTGCAGGTGGGATCGCAACTTTACCGATGAATGACCCTGAGGCTGCTCTTGCTGAAGCTGAGCGTGCTATAAAGGATCTGAGGCTGCGCGCCGTTGAGATCTATACAGATATTGCCGGTAAACCGATAGACTCTCCAGAATTTATGCCGTTATATGATAAGATGGCAGACCTCGGCAGACCCATATTTATTCATCCTCGGGGTGAGATGACTACACCAGACTATGCCGGAGAAAAGATTTCTCACTATAGGCTCTGGATAAAATTGCGATGGCCATACGCCACTGCTTTGGCCGTGAGCCGTCTCGTCTATAGCGGTGTTATGGAGAAGTTTCCCGGTGTTCAGATAGTGACCCACCATTGCGGAGGCTTCATTCCTTACTTGGCTGGTCGTTTGGAGTGGGGTGACGATACGAACGAGATGCTCTTCGGGCAGCGAGATATTTATTTAAAGGAGAAATCACTCCATTACTTCCGTCGCATTTTCTACGATACAGCTACGTGTGGTAACACTGCCGCGTTACAGTGCGCGATGCAATTCGTCGGTACTGATCAGATTGTCTTTGGTACGGACATGCCGTTTGATAACCAGCTTGGCAGAAGGCTCATTCGCGAGACCATTGCTTCCGTTGAACGGATGGATCTTAGTGAAGAAGAGAAAAAGAAGATTTACCGAGACAATGCGATACAACTTTTGCGATTGCCCCTGGGGATGCTCTAAATCACTGACGATGAGGCCCAATTGACAAGTTAAGAAAAATATGGATTTGCTACCCCATGCGTTACTGTTACATGGATGCCATCTCTTGCCCTGGCGTAAAGCTTTTCAGGCAGCTTTCGGAAACAATGGGCACTGTGATGTGCTCCTTAAATCTTAGAAAGGAGGTTATGTTATGAAAAGAGAAAAATGGCGAAAAATGTATCTTATTTGTTCATTGTTTATCATCGCCGCCCTATTTCTTATGGGGGTTACGGCCGGACCCGTTTCTGCCCAATCAAATCCTGAATACCCAAAGGTCTTACGTTTTGCGTCCCTTTCACCGGGTACTGTACTCTATGTCCTTATTAGCGGTCTCTCCAAGGTAGCCTCGGATAGATCCCCCATGACCGTGGTCGTCGTACCGACTGCCGGGGCTAAGACATGGCTCCCCATGATGACCAAGCAGGGAACGATCGATATCGGGATGGAGAACTTCGCGGCTATGCACAATATGTGGACAGGCGTTGTCGCGCCAGAACCTCTCCCAAAGGGGATCAGCGGGAAGCCGCCATACCCCCAGACGCCAACCGTTCGAATCCTCAATTCAGGACCCCTGTTAAAAGCGAGTATGCTCGTCCGAAAAGATTCCGGGATGAAAGATATCCGTGAACTGAAGGGGAAAAGGATCGCGTGGGAGTGGACTGCCTTTCCGCCAAACATCGGGTTCACCATGTCCGCTCTTTTAAACGGAGGCCTCACCCTTGATGATGTCAAGACAGTACCGGTGACGGAAGTCGTGGCGGCTGTCAAGGCGGTTCAGGAAGGGCGCATTGACTCAGCCGTATGTGCTATGGGGATGCCCGCCATTGCCGAAGCGGATGCACTTGTGGGCGTTCGTTTTCTCAATGGGTCTATGGACCCCAAGCTGGCCAAGGAAGGGGCACGCGCCATGCCTGGTGGGTATCCGACCATACAGCCTGCTGGTCCGCCCGGTGTTCCCGAAAATACGGTTTTGTGGGGCATCCCTCTGGCCAACGTTGCGACAACCCGCCTGCCCGATCATGTGGCCTACAAGCTGGTTGAGGCCTGGTGGAACCATTATCAGGATTATCAACCCATTCATCCTTTACTCAAAATGTGGACCCCCGAGACCTTTCTGAACCCGTATTTTACTATGCCCTATCACAACGGTGCCATCCAATTTTATAGGGATAAAGGCGTTTGGACCCCTGAGCTGGAAGCGAAACAAAAACAACTCTTAAAAATGAAGTAATCCCGAAAAAGAAAAAACTCTCCCTAGTTTATATTACCGCAATAACCCCCTTCTTGGGGGTTATTGCGGACGGAAGCATGTCATCATGAGCGATAAAGAGACCGGCCTTCTTACTGAGTCGTCCGGAAATTATAGAGATTTGGATGGTTGGTTAGACCGGTTGACAAAAATTATTTTTATTGCGATGCCGCTGGTGGGATGTTTTTTCATCATGGATGTTCCCTTCTACCTGGAATGGAGCATTCTAAGGGAGCAATATTACGGTCTCATATTGGCAATGGTTTTACCCTGCGTCTTCATTCTTGTTCCGATGACCAAAAAATCGCCAAGAGACAGGATTCCATGGTACGATGCCATTCTGGCCATTTTAGGTGCTATCGTCGGTCTTTATATCGCCATATTTTATCTAGAGATTTCACTCGATTTGGGCACTATTACGCCGGATAGAGTAATTATCGGCACCATAGCACTTGCCCTCGTTTTGGAGGCATCCCGCCGCGTGACAAATTGGTTCCTCGCCTCATTCGGCCTGTTTTTTATCCTCCTTCCTCATTTGTCCTGGCTTTTCCCTGATCTATTATCGGGATTTACCCTCCCTTTTAGTCAGCAAGTGAATTATCTCTTTCTGGAAACCAACGCCATGCTCAGTATTATTTTCGGCGTAGCGGCCATAATCGTTTTGGCCTTTATTCTCTTCGGCAACCTGTTATTTAGCATAGGGGGAGCGGCATTTATAACAGATGTGGCCATGGCTGCCTTCGGTCGATTCCGCGGCGGGCCGGCAAAGATCGCCGTGGTGGGTTCTACTCTATTTGGAACTATCTCCGGAGTTGCTGTGGCGAATGTGGCTACCACCGGGGTCGTTACGATTCCGCTCATGAAAAGGATTGGCTATAAGCCTCATGTGGCTGGAGCTATCGAAGCGGTCGCCTCATCAGGGGGTCAGATATGTCCTCCCGTCATGGGAGTCACTGCCTTCATCATGGCCGAGCTCCTCGGAGTGCCCTATCGGAATGTGGCTATCGCTGCAATAATTCCCGCTCTACTATACTATGCAGCCATTTTTTTTCAGGTGGATATGGAGGCTGGAAAAACCGGGCTACGGGGCCTGCCAAGGGAGGAACTGCCAAAGATATCCAGCGTTATGAGTAAAAGTTATTTATTCATTATACCATTTGCAGTTCTGGTCGTTGCTTTATTTGTCTTGTATCTAACGCCTGAAAAAAGCGCACTTGCGGGTGTGCTTTCTCTATTGATCCTTGGCTTCCTGATCCAGAAAAAGACACGGTTTCGCCTCGGTTGGCTTCTTGAAGGGCTGAGGCAGGCCGGCCAGACCATGCTTCTGATTGGTCCTATTGCTGCATTGGCAGGTCTTGTAGTCGGAACAATCTCTTACACCGGCACAGGTTTCCTTATTGCTCTATATCTTGGCGAGGTCGCCGGAGGGAATCTTTTCATTCTTCTGCCGATCATTGCCATAGCATGTTTCATATTGGGAATGGGCATGCCGACGCTTCCTGCATATATTGTTCTGGCTGTTCTCATCGCGCCGGTCATGGTTCAGCTCGGGGTTGTAGCAATGGCCGCCCATATGTTCATTTTGTATTATGCGGGGCTTTCCATGATTACTCCACCGGTTTGCATCGCCGCTTACGCGGGAGCGGCCATTGCACGTTCAGATCCCATGAGCACAGGTTTTGCTGCGATGCGCCTTGGCATCATATCCTATATCGTTCCCTTTCTGTTCATTTTTTTCCCTGCATTGCTTTTCATAGGGTCCTGGGGAAGGATTCTTATCGCCGTCACCACAGCTATCTTAGGCTGTTTTGTACTTAGCGCGGCACTAACCGGCTACTTGTTCAGAGATCTCGGCCCAATAAAGAGGCTTTTCCTGGGGCTGGCTGGTGTTGGCCTTCTGATCCCTATTCAAAGCCATGTTGCGGCCTTCAGTTCAGTTGTGAATATTGTGAGCGGTGTTCTGGCGTTGTTGCTTATCATGTGGGAGTGGTATGGAACAAGAAGGAAATGAACTTGGTTGTTTATGGGTTTTTCGGTCGCAGTTCTGTGAAGCCATAAGCGTGCCGCACAGGCAAAAATCAGGGGGACCATGATGGATCCTTTAAGCCTATACCGATACTGGAATCCGGGGAAGCTAATATTCGGACCGAATTCAATCAATGAGCTTAAGAAGGAAATAGGCTCAAAGGAGATCCCTCTCATAACCACCGATGAAGGTATTGCCCGTTCGGGCATTTTAAAGAAGGTTACCGACCTGTTGGAGGAAATGGGAATTCAACATTTCGTATTCGATAAGGTAGAACCGGACCCGTCTCTTGAGGTGGTTGAGAAGGCCTCCAATGCTTATCGTCATGATGGGTGTACGCTCGTCATCGGACTTGGGGGCGGAAGCTCAATCGATGTGGCAAAGGCCGTTGGTATAGGTGGCAGCCAAGAGGGCAGTCTGGTTGAATATGCGGCGGGCAAGCCGATAGAGGGGACGCTTCCTCCTATATACGCAATCCCCACCACTGCCGGGACCGGATCGGAGGTAACGGCCGTATATTTTGGACCCTTTACTCCTCGGGTCAATACCCTCAAAGATTGCAGCGGAGACAGGTGCTGATGCACTCTCTCATGCAATAGAATCATATGTCGGGCTCGGTAGTCATGCCCTCACGGATGCATTGGCCCTTGCTGCGATCCGGATGATTTCGCAAAATGTGGTCAAGTTGATGGCAAATCCGGATGATGTGGAGGTTGCAGGTCAAATGCTTCTGGCGAGCTGTATGGCAGGCATGTGCTTCAACAATGCGGGGCTTGGGCTTGTTCACTCGCTGGCGCATCCCATCGGAGCCTATTTTCACGTCCCGCATGGGTTGGCATGTGCTCTCTTTCTTCCTCACGTAATGGAGTTTAATGCATCTGTGTGCCCGGAGAAATTTGCTTCAATAGCGGATACAATGGCAAAGAATGTGAGCGGCTTGAAGCGGGAGGATGCATTGGAACAGGCTGTTTTTCTGATCCGTGATCTACTGCAAAGGATGGGACTTCCCAAGAAGCTCTCGCAACTTGGCATTCAATTCCGTTTGGATCCTAAAATGGTAGATGATGTCCTTGCAGCCACTCCGACTAGAAATAACCCGCGCAAAGCTGATAGGGTTCAGATTGCAAAGTTATTCGAGACTGCAGCTTAAGGTCTGTCCATTCAACGGATCTAACAATACATAAGGCTTGTTGCCCGCAGTCGACGGCTACATGAGAGGAGGCACCATGAACGGATATGCTGGGAAGATAGCCTGGGTCGACCTCACGGCAAGGGGCGCGAGAACTGAGGAGTTGACAGAAGAGATTGCAAGGAAATACCTTGGAGGGAAGGGGCTCGGCGCCTATCTGCTTTTCAGCCACTTGAAGCCGCAGACCGATCCTTATGACCCGTCGAACCTTCTTATATTCGTAACGGGTCCCCTCACAGGTACGCCCTTTCCCTGTGTCGCCCGGGGTGGGGTCGTCACAAAATCCCCCATGACCGGTACCTTCCTTGATTCTTATGCGGGAGGGATCTTCGCTTCCAGACTCAAGTATGCAGGCTATGATGCTCTTGTCATCACCGGAAAAGCAAAAAAGCCCATCTACATCTCAATCAATGCAGAGGACATCTCCATCGAGGATGCCTCTTCCCTATGGGGACTCTCCACCTCTGAGACAGAGAAGTACCTCCGAAACGATCTCAAGCCGAAAAAGAGGGAAAAAATGGGTGTTGCAACCATCGGACTGGCTGGCGAGAAGCTCGTCCGCTTCTCGGGTATCCTCACCGAAAAGCGCATCTTCGGAAGAGGTGGTGCCGGTGCCATCATGGGTTCGAAGAACCTGAAGGCGGTGGTCGTGAAAGGAAAAAAAGAAGTCGGAGTCTTCGACAGGGCAGCGTTCAATGAGGCGGTGAAGGGCTGCCAGGAAAAGATAGGGGCTCACCCCCTCACGAAGAAAGGCGGTGTCTTCCCCAGAATCGGGACTATGATGACCGTTGACCTTACCCAAGAAACAGGTACTCTCCCTACCAGGAACTGGCGTGAAAACACCTTCGATCACGCCCGCGACATCAATGGGGAGTCGTTTACCCACCATATCCTCAAACACCGCACCTGTCACCTCTGTCCTATTGGCTGTAGTAGGGAGACGAAAGGGACTGTTGGAGGGAGGGAGTATGTGACCGAGGGACCTGATTATGAGACCATGTACGCCTTCGGCTCGAACCTGGAGGTCAGTGACCCCAACATCATCATCGCTGCTGATGAGCTCTGCGACGATTACGGCATGGATACGATCTCGTGTGGTGGGGCGATCGGCTTCGCCATGGAGTGCGTGGAGAAGGGTCTCATCTCTAAAAAAGACATCGGCTTCGACCTCTCCTTCGGTAATGGTGATGCAGTCCTTAATATGATTCACCTCATTGCAAAACGGGAGGGCATCGGTGACCTCCTCGCCGAAGGGGTGATCCGTGCCTCTACCAAGATTGATGGCTCATCATCTTTCGCCATGCATGTAAAGGGACTTGAGCTCCCGGCGTACGACCCTCGCGGTATGAAGGGTCAGGGCCTTACCTACGCCCTCTCTGATAGAGGTGCCTGCCATCTCCGTTCCAACACAATCCGTACTGAGCTCCTCGGCCTTCCCACCCCCATCGACCGTTATGGCTACCAAGGGAAGGCAGCAATGGTGTCCGAGCTCCAGCTCACCTACGTGATGTCCGACTGTCTCATCAGCTGTGTCTTTGGTAGCCTTGCCATCACCCCGGAAGACTATGTGAATGCTGTCCGTGCCGTCACCGGTTGGTCCTTCTCTCTCGAAGAGCTCAGGACCATCAGCCAGCGCGCCTGGGCCCTCACCCGACTCTTCAATTGCCGAGAGGGATTTACCCGGAACGACGATAGCCTCCCGAGGCGGCTCTTTACGGAAGCCTCTACAAAAGGCCCGAGCAAGGGCCATGTGGTCGACAAAGAGACCTTTGAGCGGACGCTTGACGAGTATTACGAGATCGTCGGCTGGGACAAGAAAACAGGTATCCCGACTGATGCACGACTTAAGGAGTTGGGGCTGGAGAGATATGCTGGAGAGAGATAATGACATCGGGGTTGGGCAATTGTAATAAGCTATTGACCTGTGTTTGCCTATGCAGCAAGAGACCTGCCTTTTATGGGGGTGACTCCAAATGGAAAAATAAGCGATTGAGATGACTTGAGGAAGATCTGAAATCCTTGTCATCAACATTTTTTGGGACGGAACTGGTATTGAGATCATTTTAGGTAAAAGGGAATACAATGCAAGAAAAGCTTTTGCTCAAAGAGTTATGCCGGTATGCCATAGGAACTTGGGCTGACATCATTTATAGAAACGCCCTTCTTTATCCTGAAAATGAGGTGTTTATCTATGGTAAAGAAAGGATCACATTTGCTCAATTTAATGCCAGGGTGAACAGACTGATCCATGCCCTTCATTCCATGGGAGTGAAAAAGGGGGAAGGCATAGGCATTGTGTCATGGAATTGCCTTGGATATGCGGATATCTATGGAGCGGCAATGAAGGCCGGGTTCATCATCTCCCCAATAAATCCTCGGTTGCAGGCCAGTGAACTGGATTATCTGATCAATTACTCAGAGATCCATACGCTTTTTGTTGGCCGTGAACTAATAGAAACGGTAAACCAATTACGCCCACACTTTCCTAAGGTTAAAAACTACATCTCTCTTGAGATGTCTGCTCCCGGTATGATCTCTTACCAGGAGATGCTCTTGGCTCATCCGGAAGAAGAACCCGATGTCCAGGTGAAAGAAGAGGACCCATTTCTTATCTTATATACGAGTGGCACGACAGGCGTAGCCCGGGGCGCCCTTTATACCCAAGGGCGTAATATTGAAAATACTAGGACGAAAGCCATCGAGTTAGGTCTGGAAGTGGCTGATAAGCATATTATGATTTTACCTCTCTTTCATATCGGTGGATATAGCCATTTTTGGGCCTTCTTCTATGCAGGAGGTAGCAATGTCATTATGCAACAGAGATCCTTCGATCCTGCAGCTACCCTCCAGTCCATTGAGGAAGAGAAAGCAACGGATATTCATATCGTCCCCACCCAATTGGTCACCATGCTGGCTCTGCCTAATATTGAGAGATACGACCTTAGGAGTCTTAAACGGGTCTGGTATGCCGCTTCTCCCATGCCCACAGAATTGTTGAGGAGAGGGATGGAGAGATTTGGAGCGATTTTCATGCAGGGTTATGGCCAGTCAGAGTCAGGGCCAGACATAACTTTTTTTTCAAAAAAATTTCATGATGTCCTGGACAGATCTCCTGAGGAACAGAGGGTGCTGGCTTCCTGCGGTCAACCCTGCCTGGGGGTACATGTCAGGGTCGTTGATGAGAATAACAACGATGTGAAGCCCTACACGATGGGAGAGATCATCTTGCAGAGTAAAGTGGTGATGGTGGAATATTGGCATAAGCCGGATGACACCCGCGATGTGATGGTCGATGGATGGCTTCATACGGGCGATATGGGGTATTATGATGAACGAGGCTACGTTTATATTGTTGACAGGAAAAAAGACATGATTATCAGCGGGGGGGAGAATATTTATCCTCGTGAGATAGAGGAGGTTTTGTACCGGCATCCAGCGGTTGCTGAGGCTGCTGTGATTGGTGTGCCCGACAAATTATGGATAGAGCGAGTTCATGCTCTCGTTGTTTTAAAAGAAGGACGGCAAGCTACGGGGGATGAGGTGATGGAATTCTGCAAGGACCACCTGGCCCGCTATAAGGCCCCGAAATCGGTTGAATTTGTGGACTCTTTGCCAAAGAATCCACAAGGGAAGATCCTGAAGAGGGAACTCAGGGAAAAGTATTGGACAGGGTTGGAAAGAAAGGTTTGAGAAATAGTGAATCTTTGAAGCAATCAGTTCAAATAATTACGTATCATTCGTTCAATTCGTTATCATTAGAATAATGCGTTCAGATATATCTGGGGGAGTGATGGATGCCAATTACAAAAGGGCAGCTTAATCTTGCAGGTTGGCTTTCTATTGCGAATGCGCTTTTTGCCATTCCATCGATTGCTATGTCTTGGTTCCTGGAAACAATAGGAGGTTCAGGGGCGAAGCTTTCCCAAGCCATGTTGACCGTCGTTGGTTTAGGATTATTTTTGTATATCATTTCCTCCCTAAGAAAATTATTGAACTCCCGGTTTCAATTTCACGACGTTGACATCTACATCTCATTGCTGATTTGGGGAAATGTAATCCTGGCAGCCCTCAGTCTTTTATCCTTAGGAAACAGAGAATTAGAACAGGCAATGGGGATCCTCTCCATCATGGCATTCATTTTTTTTGGAATTCTCTCCATTATGTTTGCCACAAGACTTCTTCGCCTTCCTGGCAATCTATACGGTCTTCTAAAACCATTTTGCTATGCGAACATTTTGAGTGGAATTTGCTTCCTCACCATCTTCTTATCGCCCGTGGGAGTTATTGCAGGAGCAGTGGCCGATGTGATCCTCGGAGTCATCTTCTTCAGAGCTGCTGAGCAGCCTCCACCCCTTGAGGAAATCCTTAGCACACCTATCGAATGAATTAAGAGAATATTTTATAAGAAATTGGGAATACCTTATGTAACTGATCTTTGGAGAAAATAGCGAGAAAAAGAAATGCCTTTTAAATTAATGATTTTTGATCTTGACGGAACACTTACCCAAGAACGATCCATATGGGAATATATCCATAAGCGGTTGGGAAAATGGTACGGGTTTGCTGAAGAATATCAAGAGCAGTTTTTAGCAGGGAAGATTTCTTACGAGGAATTTTGCGAGCGGGATGCCCAAGTTTGGCAAGGGATGAGGGTGGATGAGGTACTAGAGATTGTTAAGAGAGTTCCTTTTCATCCGGGGGCAGATGAACTGATTAGCTACCTTAAAGAGAAGGGGTTAAAACTAGCGATGGTCTCCTCTGGCCTTTCCATTCTTTCCAACTGGGTCCATCAAAAGTATGGCTTTGACTATTCGGTTTCGAATGATCTTCTCCATGAAAATGGAATTTTGACTGGAAAGGTGAAGATTCAAGTCTACTATGATAAAAAGGCCGAATGGGTAAAGAGGATTCTTGAAAGATTCACCGTGAGGCCTGAAGAGGTGATTGCCATCGGAGATAGCGCCGGGGATGTCGATATGTTTCAAATGGTAGGGTTCTCTGTAGCCTTCAACTCTTCGTGTCGTGATCTTGAAAAGATTGCGACCCTCTGTATCCAGAGCCAGAACCTTGCGGATATTATTCCGAGGCTGCCGCTCAAGTAAAAGAAGCACAGGGCAAAGGGCATAGCGTCAACAAAATAACAGCTTAACCTCAACCTTAACCTATCGAGAGGTCTAACCGAGAGATGACCTGGGAACTGAAACTCATGGAGTGGGCAAATGGGTGGTGGAGCTTACCGATTTTGGATCAGGTGATTCCCTGGGTGACTCATCTGGGGAGCCACATCGCTGTCATTGTTTTCCTTATTTTTTGTTTCATTCTCATGAGAAAGAGAAAAACTCTGCTTTATCTCCTTATCCTCTACGGGATCCAGTCCGGGGTGGTCTATGGCCTTAAATTTCTCATCAACCGAAAGAGACCCCTTGTTTTCCTAGAGACGCTTTCCAAGTTATCTCAAGGTCCGGGAGAAGTCCTCGACCCGGGTTTTCCCAGTGCTCATACTCTCTATGCTTTCATGATGGCAACCCTTCTGGCCACATGGTTCCCTCGTACCGGATTCTTTTTTACATTGCTGCCGGATTCATTGGGTGGACACGAATCTACCTAGGCGTTCATTTTCCTACCGATGTCATTGCAGGTGGTCTTCTGGGTTACGGCATCACAAGGCTATTTCTCTATCGGATTAATCAACGGTTAGAGAAAGCGACTGATTAGAGAATATCTCAAACCTTGACCGGCAAGTGGCCCATGCTGGTCTTACCGACTCTGCCCGCTTTAGAGGTCTGCACACTTCGCAAATCCTAAGTTCAACTTCTTTGTGCTTAGCAGAAAGTGTCTGTCTCTCTGTCTCCGGTAGGCAGGGGGTGGGGAGCCTCTCCGCATCTTTTTGTTGTCCTCTCTGAACCTGCCATTGAACGCCATAGGGCCGTATGTTATATAATATCATTAATATGTTCTGGAATCAGCGGTGACAGCCAAAGAGAGTTTGAATCGCGATTATGGCCTCCTTCTAAGTTTTCTGAAGAACGTATCCCTTCGCCTCCGGCTTTCCATTGCTCTCGAAATTCTGCTTCTCTTCTCTTGCGGTTTTATTCTCATTCTTCTTGGAACCTTCTTCACACTAAAATTTAAGGAAACTTTCCCCTATCTGCCATTCCTCTACGGGTTGATGGGCATCGGTTTTCTTTGCTCTCTCATGTTACTGGGATTGTGGCGAATGGCATTTAGACGATCTTTGGAACGAGTGGCCAGAGGATTGGAGGAAAAGTTCCCTCATTTGACGGACGATGTGACCAATTCCCTCCTCCTTTTTGACCAGACGAGAAGAGAAGAGGGTTCTGAATATATTTCCGAAGGATTGATCGCCGCCCAAATTAGAAGGACAGCAAATCATGTTTGCGCCATCAAGCCCTGCCAAGTGGTCAGCTTTAAGAAGGCCTTAAGACATCTCAAACTGTTGGTGCCTCTTCTTCTCACTCTTGCGATTGTTCTGGTGTTGGATCCTCACTTCTTGGGTCGTTCCCTTGCGTTAATCCTCCATCCTTTTTCAACCCTGCCCATGAACGAGACCTTTCTCTCTGTCGAGCCAAAGGGAACGACTTTGTTACGAGGGGAACCGGTGGTGATCAAAGCTCAGGCTACGGGGAAAGTACCGGAAAGACTTACGCTGGCGATCCGACCTATAGACCGGGAAGCGATGCACCTGAGGATGGAGTCTGAAGGAAATGGCAGGTTCATGTTGCGAATGAATTCCGTCCAGTTCTCTTTCCAATATCAGGCATACCATGGCGGCGCTGCTTCTCCGGTTTACACCCTCCAGGTCATCGACCCGCCTGAGGTGGGAAAGTTGAAATTGACTCTCGTCCCCCCTGGCTACTCCCATCTTCCCAAAGAGGTGAGGGTAGATGGGAATATCGAAGCATTGAAGGGAACCGTTGTGAACATAGAGGCGCAAGCGACTAAGCCTGTGAAAGAGGGAAAGATTCTGTTGGATCAGGGGAATGTGCTTCTTCTTGATGTGAAGGAAGATCGTTTGAAAGGAAGCCTTCTCATTTTGGACCCTGATCATTACTCCATTAAGCTGAAAGATGATCTTGGGTTTGAGAACCCCAATCCCGTTAAATATCAGATCCGTCTGGTACCGGATCAATATCCTGAAGGGGAGATCCTCATGCCAGGACAGGATCTCGAGATTTCAGGAAATGAGGTCCTCCCGATCGTCTATACCGCCAGGGATGATTTTGGAGTGACGGCAGTGAGATTAAGCTATCAAATTGGAGGGATGGAACGTTTCATCCTTTTGAAGAGTGACAGCAACGCCCGGTTCCTGGGCCCAGAAACATTCAAATGGGATCTGGGAAGTCTTCCCCTGACTGGTGGAGATAAGGTAATCTATTCCTTAGAAGTCTGGGACAACGATTCCATCTCCGGCCCCAAGAAAGGTTTTTCTCGTAGTTTCACTTTATCCGTAAAGGACGAGAGGGCACGGGCTGCAAAGGAAGGAGAGGAGGCCCAGCGAATAGCAGATGCGTTGTTAGATCTGCTGGCTGACCAGTTGGAGACCAAGAAGGATCGACACGCCCTCTCGAAAGAGATGGATGAAATTCTGAAGAGAGTGGATAAGAATCTGGAGAGGATGAAGGACAGGGTTGAGCGGTTCGACATGGAAGCGTTAAGGCGTAATTTAGACTCCTTGAAGAACAGATTTTTTGAGGAGCCGAAGGAGACGGTGACCCAGGAGATTGAGAGGCTTGCCCTTTTGGCTGAGGAGATAGCGAAGAGGGCTCGCATGAACGAGGTGGAGGCCTTGGCCCGGGAGATGAGAAACCGCCAGAGACGACTGATGGACTTTATGAAAGACTTAAAGGGATCCATCCCTCCCGAACATCTGAATGCGGTCTTGGAACAGTTGAAGAAGCTGAGAGAGCTTCTCAGCTCAGTCATGGAGGCCCTGAGCAAGATGGCCACCCGGCTGCCTGAAGAGTTCATTAACAGCCAGGAACTGAGTGGTTTGGACTTTCAGGATCTCTTCAAAGACCTGGAGGAAATGGAAAAGAGACTGATGGCTGGAGACCTGGCGGGAGCCTTGGAGGCGGCCCAGAGGGTTCTCCAGGCTCTCACAGAAATGATGGCTGCCTTAGGGAGGGCTGGGACGATGGCAGGCCAATCCTCTTTCGATAGACTTCAAGAGGAGATGTCGCGTCAGACTGGGGAACTGGAAAAGATAGTGGCTGAACAGAAGGAGATTCTCAAAGAGACAGAGGGGATCGACAGGGAGACAAAGCGAAGGATGGAGGAGGAGGCGGAAAAAAGACTCCGTCAGTCCCTTCCTCAGTCCAGAGAGAGATTGGAAAAACTCCGTCCTTTCCTTCCAGCTGAGCAGAGTGATTCGATCGAAGCGTTGGAAGAGCTTCTTAAAGGAAACAAGGTTGAGAGGTTCTCCCAACTGGCGAAAGAGCTGGAGAAAGAACTTTCTGAAAAGCCTGAGGTTCAAAAACTTATCCGGGAGTTGAGGGAGAAGGTAGAGAGCCTCCTTCCGGGTCCCAAGGAGGTCCTGGATCCTGAAAGCAGAGAAAAGTTTCCTGACCTCTCTTTACGGCAGGAGAGTTTGAAAGAGAGGACCGAGGCTTTACGAAAAACACTGGAGATGCTGGCCCAGCTTTTTCCCGGGTTGGATTCAGAGATTTTGAACGATTTAAAGGAAGGGGCAGACTTCATGGGGAAGGCGTCCGGAAGGTTGCGAGCAGAAGATGCTCCTGGTTCTATCCCTCCGGAAGAGGAGGCCATCAAGAGATTAACCCGTTCTCAGCAGGCAATGCAGCAAATGGCTCAGCAGATGGCCATGCGAATGCATGCCATGCGCTGGGGTTATCCTCTGGCTTACGACCCCAGATCTGGATGGTATTACGGCCCTTGGGTTCCTATGCCCACCCTTCCTCAGCCCGAATTGAATAGGCCAAGGGAGAGGGGCTATACAGGCATCGACAGAGAGGAGTTCGATCCTCCCTCCAAAGATGCTTACCAGGTCCCAAAGATTTTTAGAGAGAAGATTCTCGATGCCCTGAAAGAAGGGGTCCCCTCTTCCTACAAAAGGGAGGTGGAGAGATACTTCAGAGGTCTGGCAGAATGAGACGGAAACAACATTTATTCACTATCATTGTCGCCATCCTCACCTGTTTCACCTTTCCCTCCCTATCTGAGGCAGCTCCACAAGAGGTGATCCATTCTCTTACAGAAAAGTTAGAGACCTGGGAGGTGGAAGAGACCTGGAGGGAGGTGAAGGGGCTTCTCGATAAGGAACCCAAGGATATCGATCTTCTTGAACTGGCTTCATTAGCGGCTTTCTATCGGGGGGATTACCCGGAGGCCCTGACGTTGATGAAGTCTGCTCTCGCCCTTGGAGGTGAAGATGAGAAGAAGAAGGGCTTTGCCCTATTTTTCGAACAGACGATCGGAGTCGTCTCCCCTTTTAAAAAGTATGAAAGCCCCCACTTCCTCATTTACTTAGACGAGAAGCAGGATGCTATCCTTGCGGATTACCTCATGGATACCTTGGAGAAGACCTACCAGTTCGTGGCTGAGAAATATGGCTTCCAGTCTAAAGAGAAGATCAGGATCGAGGTATTTCCTGACGCAAAGGTTTTCTCCTTCGCCTCGACACTATCCGCCAGGGACATTGAGGTGACGGGAGCCGTAGGATTGGCCAAGTTCAACAAGTTGATGGTCATCTCCCCCAAGGCGTTGGTCTATGGGTATCGCTGGCTCGATGCCATCAGCCATGAATTTATGCACTACCTGATCGTGAGGATGACGGCCAACAAGGCGCCCATCTGGTTTCACGAGGGTCTGGCAAAATACGAAGAGGCCCGATGGCGAAATGGATCTTCCTATCTTTCGTCTCTCTACCAAACGCTCCTGGCAAGAGCCCTCGCGGAAGGAAAGCTGATCACCTTTTCCCGGATGGAGCCCTCCTTGATCAGCTCAAGAAGGTCATGATGCGAATGGCTACTTCAAGAGAGAGAGGTGCCAGCGAGGCCATCCAGGAAGTCCTGGGCTTGAGATTCGATGAGTTTGAAATTCAGTGCAAGGAATACCTGACCTCAAAAGGATTGAAAGAAGTGGGTGGGGTTCGTTTACGAAGATATAAGATCAAGGAAGGAAGGGCAGATGAGGAGCGCGTGGATATGAGTGAGATCAAATCAATGGTTTCACGAAACAGAACTCATCTCGGCGATCTCCTTCTTGAAAGGGGAAGGAGAGAGGCTGCCGTCTTGGAATACCGCCGTGCTCTGGCCGACGCCAATGACTCCGTTCCCATTATAAATCGGCTTTCGAATATCCTGATCAGCCTGGACCGAGATGAGGAAGCCCTGGAAATGTTGAAGCGGGCTCAGGAACTCTCTCCTGACCATCCAACGGTTTACACGAATATGGGAAAGATCTATCTGAAGTCCAGGGATTATAACAGAGCAAAGGAAGCTTTTCAGGTTTCGATTCAGATCAACCCCTTCAACCCTGAGGTTCATTTTGGTCTGGCCACAGCTTTGGAGATGCTGGGGGATCAGGCTGCTGGCCTTAAGGAGAGGGAAATCGGGAAAATCATTATGAAATGAGGTAATCGATGGAAGCAGCAAAGGAATTATGTGTGTCCGATGAGGACCTGGCTCAAGTAGAGGAGATTGGAAGGAAGAAGGCTGAGATCATCACAGAGATCAAGAAGATGATCGTAGGCCAGGATCAGGTGATCGAAGAGATATTGATCGCTCTATTCTGCCGGGGCCATTGTCTCTTGGTAGGTGTTCCAGGTCTCGCCAAAACATTACTCATTTCGACCTTGGCTGGGATCATGGAACTTGAGTTCAACCGGGTGCAGTTCACCCCTGACCTGATGCCTTCCGATATCACCGGAACCGTCATCCTCGAAGAGGAAGCAGGAAGCAAGCACAGGTCCTTCCGTTTTGTGAGGGGTCCCATCTTCACGAACATCCTTCTCGCTGATGAGATCAACCGGACGCCCCCGAAGACTCAGGCAGCTCTCCTGCAGGCTATGCAGGAATACAAGGTAACCGCTGGAGGCGTGACTTATCCGCTCAGCCTTCCTTTCTTTGTTCTGGCCACTCAGAACCCAATTGAGCAAGAGGGAACATATCCTCTTCCAGAGGCTCAGCTCGATCGGTTCATGTTCAACATCGGAATTGACTATCCTCCCTTGGACCAGGAGATGGAGATCGTCACCACCACGACATCCTCTTATCAGCCGGTCCTTCGCAAGGTGATCAATGGTGAAAAGATATTGCGGATACAGGAATTGGTAAGAAGGGTTCCTGCCTCCTCCCATGTGATCGGGTATGCCGTGAAGTTGTTACGCTCCTCAAGGCCTAAAAGCGTTGAAGCCATTCCTTTTATAAGGGAGTGGGTGGAGTGGGGGGCGGGACCCAGGGCGACCCAGCATTTGATTCTGGCTGCCAAGGCCAGGGCCATTATGCACGGCCGATATGTGGCCTCGGTCGAGGATGTGAAGGATATTGCGCCCTCTATTCTGAGACATAGGATCATTACGAACTTCAGAGCGCAGGCAGAAGGAACCACCTCACTGGATGTGATTGATCAGCTTTTGAAAGAGGTCACCCCTTGAATCACTTCGACCCAAAAGTCTTATCGAAATTGAAGAGTCTTTCCCTGAGGGCTCGTTTTGTGGTGGATGGGGTGATGGTGGGAATTCATCCCTCACGGGCCAAGGGGTTCAGCTCAGAGTTTGAAGGACATCGAGAGTACGCTCAGGGAGATGACCTTCGCCATATGGACTGGAAGGCTTATGCGAAATTCGATCGGTATTTTATCAAGGAGTATCAAGAGGCCACCAATTTAAGAGCCACCCTGCTCCTGGATGCCAGTTCTTCCATGAACTATGCATCCAATGGATGGAGTAAGTTTGATTACGGTTCAACCCTCACGGCTTCCTTAGCCTACCTCATGTTGAAACAACAGGATGCCGTGGGTCTGATCACTTTTACCAACCACATCGAGAAGATCATTCCTCCTAAAGCGACCCACGGACATCTTTTTGCCATCCTAAAGGAACTCGAGGAAAGAAAGCCAACCGGGGAGACGCGGGCAGGTCCGATCCTCCAGGAACTCGCCGGTTCATTAAAGAGGCGGGGCCTCATTATACTCATCTCC
>SMTZ1_10001163_pt1 | contig 25940 bp, 20 predicted proteins | sample DeeMarSWOR136_30_FD_25667 | JGI IMG/M metagenome (IMG submission 25667)
CTAGGAAGTACCAGATCCATACAACATCATCAAGGAAATAGATAATATCAAATCATCAGAATTATATTATGATGATATATTAATTAATTGGGATTATGGAATATCGAATCATTTTATAAACTGTTTTGAGACCAAAAATCTTTCTGATATCAATTTTCCACCTTATATTTTTTTAATACATGGTTCTGCACCTGAATTTAGAGATGACAAATATGGATTGGGATTATATATTGACAACTCTAAAACTTTAGAAGCAAGAGCTATTCAAGAAAAGACACCTTTTGGACATCATTTTATATTATTAGATTCGGATGCTAAAGATTACCTTGATTTTAATAAAAAAGCGCTAAAATTTTCTAATATAAAAAGGGAAATTATAGCTACTCATTTATTTGGTAAGAATTTTAAGATAATTTGTAATCAACCACATCAATTTTTAAAAGACTATAATAATATGTATTTAGGGAGCAATTGCACAGATTCCTCTTGTGATATCATTGAATCAAATATTTTTCCAACAACCCTAAGAGCAGATATTGCATGTTATTTATTTCAAGGTAAGAAAAATCTTTCTGAAATTGTGCTGCGAAACAATAATCTTAAAGAACGGGCAGAGAAACTGGAGGTTATTGATTTGTTAAAAAGCGCAAATATTTTACCTCATGGAGGAGGATATTCACTACCGGATATCTCAACAGTTCAAAAAGTTCTAGAATATAAAGATCAAAGATATTTTGTATGTGAATTAGTTAAAGATACTAATAAATTAAAAATAGTTAGGAACGTAAAAGAATTACAATTTGAATATCGAGGGAGAGATGTCATCTTAAAGACTCTCCAGTTGGATCTTGGAGATATTATTGCGCGTTTAAACCCGATTTTTTCATTGAAATTGTAACTATTCTATCTTCGCACCAGGAGGGATGTCTTTATCTGGCGTCAAAATTGATACCGTATCTCCTTCAACAGCAGCAAGAAGCATTCCTTCACTTAAAATTCCTTTTAATTTTCTTGGTTCAAGATTTGCCAAGAATGTGATTTTCTTTCCTTTTAGTTCTTCTGGTTTGTAATGTTCTGCTAAACCTGCTACGAGAGTTCTTTTTTCGTCTCCCAAGCTAATTATAAGTTTATATAATTTATCTGCTTTTGGAACTTTTTCTACATCTTCAACTAGAGCTACTCTAATATCTAATTTTTGGAAATAATCATAAGATACCATTTCTTTTTCACCTTTTTTTGATTTTTTTTCTCTTTTTATCTCAAGATTTTGTTTTAGTTCTTCAATATCTAATTTTTGGAAAAGGGGTTCAGGTTTTTTTATTTTTTTACCCTCTTTTACAGAATTTTCACCTATACTATTCCATGATACATCTTCTAAACTTGGTCCATTTATATATGATAAGATGTTTTTAGATGTATCAGGGATAAAAGGTGCCAATAATACGGCAAAAGCATAAACTGCTTGCATACAAATATTAAAAACATGTCCAGCTAGATTCTTATTTTTCTTTAATAGATGCCAGGGTGCTTTATCATTTAGATAGATATTCCCTTCTTTACCAAAATTAACTATATCTCTTAATGCTTTCCTTAATTTAAAGGTTTGTAGATCCTCTTCAATCTCTAAACCAATAGAATTGATTTTTGCAATAAATCGCTTATCTATATCATCATAGTCTAATTTTTTAGGTATTATACTATTAAATTGTTTATTTATGAACGTTAAAGTACGATGAATAAAATTACCAATATTATCATTTAAAGTTTTAATATTATTTTCAAATTCAGACCATAAAAATGATGTATCGCTTGTTTCAGGTCTATTATAAATTAAGTTGAAACGCCAGTAATCAAGAGGAGCGAGTTCAAGAGCCTCATCGATCCAGATTCCCACACCATGCGATTTTGAAAACTTCTCATTTTCATACATTAAAAATTCAGTCGAGGAAACATTATAAGGTAATACAAATCGATCACCTTCCTTTTTATTATCATTATAAGCCATGAGGAGCCCCGGAAAGACAATTAAGTGAAAGATGATATTATCTTTTCCTATAAAGTAAACGGTTTTTGTATTAGGATCTTTCCAAAAATAATCAAACTTTTTAGGATCACCTTCAATTTTTTCTGCCCATTCTTTTACCGCAGAAATGTAACCTAAAACAGCTTCAAACCAGACATATATAGTTTTTCCTTCTGCCCCTTTAAATGGTGCAGAAATCCCCCATTCCAAATCTCTAGTAATTGCTCTTTCGGGTAAACCTTCAGCAATACTATTTAAGCACATTTGCTTGGCATTTTGAGGGATAATCATATTATTTTCTATAAATTCTTTCAGACGATTTTGCAGTTTTGGAAAATCTAAATACCAATGCTTAGTTTTTTGGATTTTAGGGGGTTTTCCACATATTGCGCATTTGGGTTTAATTAATTCTAAAGGAGTTAGTAATTTTTGACATTTATCACATTGATCTCCTCTTGCTTTTTCATCCTTACAAAAAGGACAGGTCCCTTCTACGAATCTATCGGGTAAAAATAATTTATCATTTTCACAGTAAAGAGACTCAATTTCTTTCTCAAAGATATAACCATTTTTCTGCACATTCAAATAGAAGTCTTGAACAAATTTTATATGAGTAGGAGTATGAGTCAAAGTGTAATTATCAAATGAAATTTTCCATTTCTCATGTAAATTACTTATAATTTTATGATTTCTTAAAGCAAGTTCTTCAGTTGGGATTTTCATCCTCTTAGCTTCTACCGCAACCGGAGTCCCATGAGCATCAGATCCAGATACGAGGACTAATTCTGCTCCTTTCATTCGAAGGAATCTTGCAAGTACGTCAGCTGATAATGTACTTCCTATTAGGTTCCCCAAATGTGGCGCTCCGCTAGCGTATGGCCATGCAGAAGTTATAATCCATTTATTATTGCTTTCTTTACTCAAATCAAATCTCTCTTTTTACGCATTTATTATTAAAACATAGTATGCTTTAAATATTTTAAAGTAAGTGGTTGATTTTTCTTCTATGCAATTTATTTGAATTTCTAAAAATTAATAGAAATTATCGATCCACAGTTTCTACAAGCTTTGATTTCTTCATTCATTTTTTGTAAACAAGGTTCATGATAATAACTTCCACATTTCTGACATTGAAAAACTTTATAATCCCCTAAAAATATACTATGACAAAATGAACATGATGCATCAATTTGATTAATTTCTTCTTTGGGGATCATAATCATCTTGGTGGTATCAATACCACTTTCATCTATTATTTTAATTTTGGGTTCTGAATCTGGTTTCTCTTCCATAAGTTTAGTTACTGATTTCGGAAGCTCTAAAAGAAAGTAACAAAAAGGACATCGAAAGATATTTTCTTTATATTCTGTTTTTTTTGCCCACATTGTGGCACAAGAGAGATGCATTGGGCGATCACAAGAAGGACAATAACGACCTTCTGAATAAAAATCTGATCCTGTCATTGGGGCCTTGACAGAATGACAAATTTGGCATTTCTCTTGACCTCTCTTTGTATCACTCATCATAAGACGAATATCTAAAACATTAGGTCTTCTTAAGGGTAGAGCAATCTCACTTACTAGCGGAGCTAATTCAACTTTTTTATTAGGTGAAAAATAATCTGTAGTTTGTCTAATGGCTTTTTTTGAAGCAAATTCTTTCCCTGCATTCAGTATTGCTTTAGAATTATTAAAAAATCCATATTCACCTCCAGTAGATTGCGTTATTCTCTTTAAGACATTCTGTGTATGATCTTGAGATATCCCTAATTGACAAATATCAATAAAAATCCCTAACCCTTTAGCAATATCGATTGTTCTTTGCAATTTATCATTGCAAACTAATTTATTATCAGAAATAATAAAAATTCTATAGATCTTTCCCCCAATCTTTCGCATTTCTTGTACAAGGATTTGTAATGAAAAGGCTATACCTTCTTGTAACAAACCTTTTCCTGAAATTTGAATCTTTTTTAGAGACGTAATTAATCGATCCTCATCAAATGAAAAGGAATTTAGTTTTTTAGTATTATCTCCAAAACTTAATATTGCAACTCTATCTTTAGGATCAATTCTAAATTTAGTAATAATAAAGTTTTTCACAGCTCCTAATGCAACACTTATTCGATTCGGTTTAAAATCTCTTCTAAGCATAGATCTAGATGAATCTATTAATATAACCGAATCTTCAGTTTTAATATCTTGCAACTCATTAAAGAAAAATATTCAATGAATTTAAAACTATTAAAAAAATCAACTCTTAAATAAATTTCTATTTTATGAAGTTGTAAGCAAAGAGGGCATACACCTTGATAGCGTTAATAAAATCTCGAATTTCGATATATTCATTTATAGCATGGGCAGTTCCTGCAGAACCGGGGCCGAATAAAATGGTCTGAGGACATATTCCCTCGTTACGTAAATAATGCGCATCAGCAGATGCTGGCAATAATAAGTAAAATGGTTTTTTTTGATAAACTTTTTCTACAACGTTATAAAATTCTTTTAATTCTGAAGATTTTTCCCATTCGTTCCAATAGGATCCTTCCGAAGCATGAATTATCTCTATATTTACGGAAATCTCCTTAGACATACTTTTTGTTTTATCTTTTACTTGATATTTTAAATCCACTTCGATTAACTTTTTCAAGCCATCGATAATGGTATCTACTTCTTGACCGGGTAAAAGTCTAAAATCAATTATAGCTTCACAAGAATCTGGAATAACATTTTCCTTAATACCACCTTCTATCATAGTCACAGCTTTTGAAAATTGAACCAGGGATTGCAATAAACTCTCTAAAAGGGGTTGATCATCCAAAATTCTTTCCAAGACGTCTGTAGATGGAAAAGAGACACTTAGTAATTCCTTGAGTTTATTAATACTAATCGGAGGTTTAAAATTCGGAATATATTTATCCAATTTATCTAAATTCTCTATAATATCACTCATCATATAAATTGCATTTGTTCCCATTGTAGGCATGGAAGCATGGCAAGAAACACCATTGGTTCTTATTTTTACAATAAGATGTCCTTTTTCACCCAGAAGTATAGCTTTAGGAAGAGGATTAAGACCAGAAGGTTCACCTATTATAGCAAAATCGATCTTAAATGATTGGAACCAGTTATCAACGCACCATCTCATACCAAAATTTCCTCCTACTTCTTCATCAGCAACTCCATTAAAAATCAAATTTCCAGAATAGGAAAGATTTAATTTCTTAAGTATCTTTAATGCGATAGCCATTGCGGCTAATCCTCCTTTCATATCGGTTGTACCCCTTCCGTAGATAAGTTTATTTCTTTTAATAGTCGCGGAAAGGGGAGAAAAGGTCCAATCTTCATCAGAACCAGGAGGAACGACATCCATATGGCCATTGTATAGTAAATTCTTACCTTTAAAATTATCATTTAAATAAGCGATTAAATTTGCACGATTCTTTCCAAATGGAAAAATTTCTACTTTAATCCCAGCACTTTGTAAAAATTGTTCAACTAGAATAGCAACATTTTTTTCATTACCAGGAGGATTATAAGATTCAGCTTGAATTAATTTTCTGAAAAATTCGATATATTCCTCTTTATTATTTTCAATTTCTTTAATTATTAATTGATCAGTCATATCTACTTTATCTAATCTTATTATTCATATAGAAATTTCGAACCTAATGAGGATTTATAATATTATGTCATTTAACAATCTAACGTAATAAATTTAAAATAATTAGGAAATTTTAATATTCTTAAATTATTTTATAACTAAAAAACATGAGTAAGCGGTTGTTTTTATTTGATAGGACGAAAAAAAGAAGTAAGGCAGATATTATTAGTTAGCATTTTCATTGTTTCAATGCTTTTAGCTAATAATAAGATTTTTAATAACGTTAATTATGATTTGGGTCAAGATCATAATCAAAATTTATTAACAGATGATGAGTTTGAACTAAATCCTAGTTCAGATGCTTATCTCAGTGATTATTACTTCACCGGACCTGGAGATAATCAAGATGTTAGATTATATGTAGGAAATAATTCAAATTCTTATAATAATGAGGGTGATTTTAATTTTCCTTCAATGTCTGACACAGATACAGGTTATCTTACCAATGGAAACTTTAATTTCACATTTCAGAATAATTATACCACAGATTATATTATTGAAAATACGAATGCGTTAAATGCTTCTAGTTTCATTAAGTTCAACTTTGATGATGGAATCTCTCTATTTAACCTCCACACAGGCACAGCTTCAACTCTTACCAATATTGGGAGATTAACAGATGGTAATCCTGCAACAGACATAATATTAAATGGTGATAATGGGATTATTAATTTCAGTCTTGATGCAGGTTATACTGGTACCTCTTATTCAAGCGGCCCACCTGCCTACATTAATCTTAACTTCAATCGTAATTTCATTTTAGGTATAATTTTATCTTTATCATATCAATTAAGCAAGAATGCGTATATAACTCTTAAGATGCTTAATGCATCAGACTCAACCTGGATAAATGTAACAGAACCAATTTTTGTAAATAGTAGCTTAGGTGTCCAACAAATTAATGAGAAGATAATAAATCAAAATCTCAATTATATCGATGATTCCGAAGTTAATCATATTCAATTTTATATAGAGAGATTCACCATTGATGCGTATAGCATTACATTAAAAACATTTAATGAGTTTTCAACATATGGATTCGATATTCCAATAACTAACACTAACTATGTTGCTTTAGAGTTTGATCTAAAAGGTACCCAATCATCGGTGAATGGTTTTTATGCATGGATAAGAACATTAAATCTCACTAGAGCAGTTACGGCAGAATTGAATGTTACCCTGTATGGCTCAGATCGAACAATTCCACGGTCAGATGATGAAGTACAAAATGATGTTAATTTAAGAACAATACTAGCAGAACCCGATTATAGTACTCAGATTGATTCCTTTGTTTTGAATTTTGATGATTATCATGGTGATAATTTAGCTTACTTCGAATTTAACACAGCTAATACAGGAGATTTACCTCTTGATAATTACTTCATCGTAATTAAATCTGACCAATCAGAACTGATTCATAGTTTGGTGACCTTACCAAGAGCTACTTATGGTGATCCAGATCTTCTTAATGGTCAGCAAGGTAAGGTAGATCATCAATTAAAAAGAACTAATGATGATGGTTTAATTTGGACTAATGCTAAAAAAACAGTTGAAACAACCTCTTATACTAGTGAACAATTAGATGCAAGTCCTTTTAAATTGAATGTTACAAGAGGTTACATGCCATCTGATTTTTATTTCTCCCAAGATGATACCTTAAATATTCAAGAAATTCCCATCTTAAATCAAGTAAACAATTCATTTCCGTATAATGAAAGTTCTTCGCTAACCTGGGGATTAGGTACTTGGAATAATACATTTACAACACCTATTGTGAGTGATGGATTCAACAATTTCAATATAGACCTAACTTGGAATAATTCTAATATCAAAGGATTTTTGTTTAATGTATCTTTTTCTGTTAAAGCATATTGGATTGAAAATAATGCTTTAAGCTTTTATAATGTGAGTTATGATACAATTCCAGAATGGACATTAAATTACACCTTAGATTTAGGATATAAAAATTTTGATAATTGGGATTATATTGAATTTTGGTTTGTGTATCCAAATGATTATAATGCACATAATCTAACTAACCCTAATTTAGATGAAATTTATGATGAAATTTTAAATGAAACGGGTGGAGAAGCACCTTTAACAGAAAATCCATCATTAGATGCTACAAAAGTTTCTAAGAATATTACTAATGGAATCAATGGGTTATATTCGCTTCAATTAAACAGTTCTAATCTTATATCGCAGATGCATAGTTACATAAATTATAATGGAATTTTATGGGAAACAAATGGTTTTATGTATGGAGATGATATTAGCGTAGGATTAGATATTCAGGACCATAATGGAAATGCTCCTTTGACCGGGAATGCTAATGTAAAATTATTTTATCCGAAAGATGCAATAATATATAATGAAACTAACGATTCACCTGGAGTTATTGAAAATGATATGTTAAAATACGATTTCAATAATGAAACATTAATGGAAGTTCGAAATGACATTTCTGTGGTTGGGAATTATTACTTAGGTTTCTTCTGGAGTAATGATTCAGCGATTGGTTGCAAAAAATTGAAATTATATATTGATTCTTATAACGTTAGTATGGATGAATTCTTTTATGAAGCCTTATTAGATCAAAATGTTTTAGATGGAGGGATAGATAGAGTATATGATGAATATTCTATTCTTATTGCCTCTGTTAATGATACTACTGGCCTTTCATTACCAAATTTCTACCCTGTTAATTATTCCAATCTAAATCAAGAATTTATTTATGAGATTAGTGGGAATGAAATTCCTATAATAATGAATACATTCTTACAAAACGAAACTATTCTTAATCCCGATGAAAATATAAATATAATAACTCAAATTCAAAATATGCATGAGTTAATAGATATTAAATTAAAGGTGGGAGTTAAATTAGTTTCTTTAGCTAATGAAGAGTGGATAATTGACGAACAAATTACAGCACCAAAAACTCTAAAATTAAAAGGAGATCCTCTTGGACGAGATATTCAAGATTTTAGCATTGATTTATCGATACCCACTTTGCAAACAGATGATATCTGGCAGGGTTTAAATGCACCTGTGAGAAGAGGTGGTGTAAAAACCATTTTAACAATATATATTGAAGCAAATGGAGAATTTGATATTCTCGATAATTTTGAAAGCAGTGATTATGCTTTATTAGTTAATGATACTGATTCTGTATTTGAAGGATATATCCTCTCTTTAAAATACGATCAGGAAATTACAGGAGCTACTATCCAAAAACCTTTTAATAGAGAAGATTGTATTTATCTTCCCGATCAAACCACGTTTGTAGTCAACATTTTTGATAGAAATTACGTTAGTAGTTATTCTCAATTTATACAATCATTCACATTAAAAACCAATAGTATCTTTTCCAATGTTTCCTCAAACCCAGAAACCCCAATAAGTGGTTCAGAGTTTAATTTTAGTTCAGCCCTAACCACTGAATTTGGTATAGTTCTTCCTAATAAAAACATAACTCTCCAATACTATAATAATACCTCATGGGTCAATTTATCTTCTCAATTTAGTGATATTAATGGATCCACTAATTTTGAAATAGATACACTATTACTTAATGATGAGGATGAATTATTATTTAGATTAAGCTGGGAAGGAGATGCTTATATTCAAGGAATAGCTCAAAATGAGAGCGTAGTTTTGTATCAAGTTTTAAATAAATTAGAAATATCTTTGATTCAAAATGTACCCTTTATGTATCGGAATAAGAATTCGACTGTAAGATTAAATATTCTAAATACGGGAGATTCAACCCTAAAAATTACTGATATTACTATAATCAATAATCCTAGTGTAGAATTTTCACTTGTTGAGATCAATAATTTAGCCTTAAATAGCCTTTCAGCTAATGAATCAACAGATGTTTATATAGAATTAAAGGTTCCTATTATAAGACAACTAGAAATATATGTATCAGTAGAAGCAAAAAACATTCTAACTAATGAAATTATTACAAAGCAAATATCTAAATCATTCGAGATTTATGATATCCCTCTTTTAATATATCTCACTATGTATATTATTTTTATCATGTTAGGTGTTTTCTTGATAATTTGGGGTTTAACCTTCCTATACTCTAAAAGGACTATAAGGAAAATTGAGACCCCTATTGAAGAACCCACTAAGAAACAACCTAGAAGAGCAAGATATGTAAAAGTATCGGAAATCGAACAAGAGTTACAAGAAATTCCGAAAGAAGAAATAGCAGGAAAAAAAATAAAAAAGCTTAAAAAAGAAAAAGAAGCGGAAGAAGAAAAGGCTACTGATTTAGATTCCCTATTAGAAAGAGAAGGTTTAAAAGAGAATAATAATAAATAAATTTTTTCTACTTATCTAATACTTTTGTTTAACGTATATTTTTAAAAAAAGAGGAAATTAATTTATAAGTTTGAAATTGAAATAAGATTACGTTTAAGAAGACTTAAGGATGCTTTACCATCAAGTCCCGCAAGAGCTATAAGTACAATTTCATCTGTTCCTACTAAAACAGCAAACCCATTTTCCAATTCAATAGTAGTAGTTTTTAGTGTTCCTTTTCCAATATCCTTCCCTAAAGAATTAGAATCTTTAATAATCGCAGCACAAGCTTTAGAAATTGTGCCATGATCCATTTCCGTTATTGTTTGACCAATAATTACTTTACCTAGGGCATCAGAGGCTATTAAACCTTCAATTTCGGGGATTAGATCCATTAACTCCGCTAATTTCTTCTCAAGAACTTTTTTATCCATAGTAATCTTCTCTTCTCCAACTTTTAAAATAGATTTGAATTTTAAAGTAGCTTTCTAAACTTAGTAAAGAACTTATCTTAAATATATATATAGTTTAAATAAATTTAAATTTATCAAATATATAAAAAAGGAAATTGAAAAAATACCGAAATAATAGTTTTATTTCAATATAATTAAAATTAGTTGTTCTTCTAATGCAATCATTACCTCACCTTTGGAGGTCTCTAGACGGATAAACTTTAACGCTCCTTCTTTTAAAGCGTCAACACATTGCTTAGATTTTCCTATTAAAGCAGTTATATATGCTGATACTTCTTCAGTTTGTTCTGTAGGTAAATTTGATTTAATTGGCAATCCTGTAGAGTCACAAATAATTACTCCACGAATACCCTCACGTTCTTCGAACTTCCTTATTATTTCTTTTACTTGATTTACATCGATCAAGTTTAAATTTACACCAAATATTCGTCTTAATATAAAAATGAATTTTTAATATTATAATATATTCGGTCTTTAAAAAATTATCATCTTATTTATTAAAGAAGAATTAAAAAAATTCCAATAGATGTCTAAAAGTTGTCTATAAGAAATAATTTTTAAACATATTCATGGTCCGTTCTTCTGAAATTGAAGTTGATCCCATATGCCCGGGAAATATCAAAACATTATCTGTGAATTCTGAATTATACATGATCTTTTCTTTAATACTTAAAAATAGTTGGGATTGATTACCTCCAAAAAGATCTGAGCGTCCGATACTTCTTCGAAAAATTAAGTCCCCTGAAAAAATAATTCCATCAATCGGTTTTTCCTTATATTCTTTAACATCCTTTGAATAGAAACAGAGAGAACCAGGAGAATGGCCAGGTGTTTCTAATACATTTAAGCTCATTTCTCCAATTTTGATAATGTCCCCTTCTTTTAGCCACCTATCAGCTTTCTTTTGTGTAAAGACATTCGAGTCAAATTCTTTTTTATTATACATTAATGGAATGTGGAAGAATCGTAAAATTTTACCCACTCGTAATGTGTGATCAAAATGTCCATGTGTTAATAATACCGCAATGGGTTTAGCTTCTAATTCTTCAATACTCTTAATAATATCCCGCTCGTTGCCACCAGGATCAATTATCACAACTTCTCGTGAACTTTCGGAACCAAAAATGTAACAATTTGTACCAAGCGGTCCAACCAAAAGTTTTCTAAAAAGCATGTAGATTTCACAGATGATAAGATAAAGAGATTCTAATCAAAAACCAAAGAAAAATGAAATAATTTACTATTTTAATGGATTTTTAAGGATCTAACGTAATTATTTAGAGTTGATTAATTTATTAATTTCTATTAGTCTATTGTAGACATCCAAACCTTTATCAGTGAGTTTCACATATTTCTTCTTGTTATTTAGCTCAATCTCAATTAATCCCTTATTTATTAACTCATCCTTTACTCTAAAAAATGAATTATAATAGCTAAACTTATTTAATTCATTGTAAAAGGTATGCTTGTCAGTTTTATAATTCTTAAACTGAGTTAGCACCTCTAATGTATCTCTAAATCCTTTCTTCTTTAAAAAGCTTATCAAGTCGTTTATTGTCATATTATCCCATACCTCAATTAAATAGTAACATAAATTTTTACTAATTTGTAATTAATAAAAATTATCTTTTTTAAAAAAGGTTATGAAAATATTTTATAATTGTATAGTGAAATTTTATCACGGCTTTAATAAGTTAAGAAAACAGAGTATCAACAAAAATTCATAATGTAAAAATTGCCTAAATACAATCCACTTAAACCTTTATTAAAATTTATAATTTCCGAATTATTCAATATCTTGAATGGATTTAAAAAAATACTTTGAAATTGGATATGGAACTGTTCCAATCATTTTATCATGTCCTCATGGAGGATATAAAAAACCCAAAAGGATCCCAAATAAGTTAAAAGGACCTCAAATCGCTGACAGCAATACTCTTTTTATCTCAAAACAAATTATTCAAAAACTAAATGAAAGTAATATAAAAATTTATTATATTTTAAGTAAAATCCATAGATCCAAAATCGATTTAAATAGGCCTCCGGGATCAGAGCATGCATTTAATCAAATATCCACTGAAGCACGCAGTATCCACTTTGCATATCAGGATCAATTAGTTAGATTCGCTCAAAATTGTGTTTCTAACTATAATAAAGCTCTTTTAATTGATTTCCATGGATTCACTAAACCAGAAATAAATTATCCAGATGTAATTTTTGGTCATGTTTTTGGTAAAACATTGGACTTAACCTTGGAGTCTGAAGAGCAGAATTGTAATCGATACTGGGGCTGCTCTCAATTGTATGAAGAAATATCTAAATTTTTTACTCTTGATGATGGTCTAGCTTTAACAAATTATAATATCGCTTACTCAGGAGGTTATATTACTCAACGATTTTATAATAAAAATCAAATTAGCGCCCTTCAAATTGAAATTGCAAAATATATCAGGTTAGATACAACATTAACTAAAAATTTCATTAGAGCAATCGTAAATGCCATAATTAAATCATTAAGTTGAAGTTCTTTTAATATCATTATAGTTAGATAAAAAAAAAATTTTAATTTTTCAATAAGGAATTTGTCAAATAATAAACTCGAGAATCAAGCTTATGCTTATAATAAGACAAATGTGGAAAGTATGCAGCATTTGAAATTACATGAACCAACGGGTAGTTTTTTTAAATCCCCAATATCTTCTGTTAAGGTTTTTATTTTAGTATTTTAGACTCAATACTTCTATATTAGTTAAATCTTTTATAGAGTCTGGGATTTTTGTAAACAAATTGTAAAAATTTTATTTATATCTGAATTTAATTTAATGGGGAAATTAAATATGAAGTCATTTCATGAATATATGAAGGAATATCGAAAACAGATAGAGAAAGGAGACATCAAAAAAGCATATAAAGGATTAATGGAATATATTATGGAATTAAGATTATATTTTAAGAATAAATATCCTGAATATTTCGTATCTAGTAGTATTTATTATGGATATATGGATATGTCATATTTTTCCTTCTTCCCAGAGTCATTAAAGCTTCGAAAATTGAAAGTTGCGATTACTTTTATTCATGATACGTTTAGATTTGAAGTTTGGTTAGCAGGATATAATAAACAGGTTCAAACAAAATACTGGAAATTGTTTAAAGAAAGTAATTGGAATAAATACCGTATTCCATCAACGATAAAAGGCCTTGATTCTATTATGGAGTATATTTTAGTTGAAAACCCAGATTTTAGTGATTTAGATACATTAACAAAGCTAATAGAGAAAGGAACATTGAAATTTATTAAGGATGTTGAGGACTTCTTAGTTAAACATTAAACTTAATTCTGATAATCTTATGTTTAAAGGATTATTTCCTTTTAACTTATGTAAAGTCATTCAGTTAAAAATCTTTAGTTATTAATATTCACTTTTAAGAAATAAAATTTTTAATTTTTTTCCACATCTTTATCAGAATTTTCAAAAAATAATAAAAAAGTATTCCAGTTTTATATTTTTACTTTTTTATCTATAAAAAATTTCCATTTTTCTAGCTTTAATTTCCTAATAATTAAACTTTTTTAAGGAAATTTTGTATTTTCTGAAAATCTTTCATAGTAAAGCCCTAAAAGATAAGATTTATTTAGAAAAAAAAACTATAAATATTAAAAGATCAAAATGGGATTTTGATCCCTAAAAAAGCTGGTGATAAAAACAATTATGGAAAGATGTACAAAATGTGGGAAGGAGTATCCTTCAGGCACCTATCATTCTATTCATTGTAGTGTTATTTTAAAGGACGATAGGATTAGCTATGATTGGAATTGTATCAGACCCATTGACACAAGTTTATGTAGTATTGAAGAGAGAATTATTGATGATTTTATTATCCATTCTAAAGTCAAATCATCAAATGTATATGAATAATAAAGATTGAGTATTTTATATCGCTCCTTTTTTCTTATTATTTTAGAAAGATCAAATAACTTCATATATCTTTATTTAATTTTATAAATATATTTATGAAAGAAGATGTACTAGAATCAGACATCGTTATTTTAGGGCATATCGCGAAAGATATTATAGAAATCGATGGAAAAAGTCAACCTGCTTTAGGAGGAGCTGTGTTTTATGGAGCAATTGCAGGTAGTCATATGGGGTTAAGAATATCTGTTATAACTAAACTAAAAAAAGACGATTTTCCAATTTTAGAAATTTTTAAAATTAATGGCATAAATTGTTTTGCTTTTCCTGCGGAACAGACTTCGGGATTAAAGAATATTTATTCTTCTGTAAATATGGAGTTTAGAACATATGAACCTTTAGGATTTGCTGGTTTATTTAAAAAGGAAGAGATTCTGGACTTTAAGACTACCTATTTTGTGATTGGTTCTATACTCGCCGGAGAAGTCAATCTTGACCTATTAAAATATATTTCAAAGAAATTTGAAGATAAATTATGTTTAGATATTCAGGGGTTTATTAGAGTGAGAGATAAAGAGACTGTTATTTATCGTAATTTAACTCAGGAAGAAAAGTTAGAAATTCTACCGAGGATAAATATTTTAAAGGTTGATCAAAAAGAAGCGGAGATTCTTACTGGTAAAAAGGATATAAATGAAGCATTAAAAGAGTTAATTGAGTATGGATCTAAAGAAATAGTGCTAACTCACGAGAAGGGAATTAGTGTAAATGTAAATAGGAGAATATATTACTTTCCATGGAAAAATAAATCATCTTTCGGAAGAACTGGAAGAGGAGATACTGCGTTTATAAGCTATTTAGGTTCAAGAATAACGAAAAGCCCAGAGGAGTCTTTAAGATTCGCAGCAGCATTAACATCTCTTAAATTAGAATCTCCGGGGCCTTTTATGCTGCCTTTGAACGAGGTTGAAAATTTAATAAAAAAAGAATATTGAGGATAAATGATGAGGGTGGGAGGTATTGTAGATATTTCAACAAAAGATATTCCTAAAAAACCTTCGATGGTTATTTTTACGGTAGGATGTAATTTAAAATGCGGATTTTGTCATAATAAGTATCTTTTAAACAGAGAAGTAGGAAAAAATATTGATATTCATGCTTTAATTGAACAAATTGAGAGCAATATGCTAGTGAGCGGCGTTAGTATTACAGGAGGAGAACCAACCCTTCAATCAGATTTACTTGATCTATGTAAAGAGATTCAAAAAATTGGAAAATACTTAAGTATTGATACAAATGGGACTCATCCAGATGTTATTAAAAAGTTACTTCCCTACATTAATAGAATCGCTTTAGATTTAAAAGGGCCGCTAAAAAAGGATAGATTACAAGGAATTACGGAGAGTAACGTAGATTCCACTAAAATTTTTGAAACATTTAATGCTATAAACTCATTTCCCGATGTAGACTTCGAGATTCGTACCACTTACGTAGAAAAATTAATGAAACCAAAGGATATACATAAAATAATAGCTTTTCTTAAGAAAAATAAATTTAGAGGAAATTTTGTTTTACAGCAATATCAATATTCTGATGGAGTTGGTGAAGAAAATAAAGAAAAATTTCAAAAACCAGAACATATTACATTACTAAATATACTCAAACCTTACAAGGATTTAAATTTACCATTTAAAATATTTTTAAGGGATGAAATAATAGGATATTGTTCAATTGATAAATTATACGAGTATCTTGATGAATTTTGAAAAAGAATGACATTATTGAAAAAGTTAATTCTTGTATAGAATGTGAAGCTTGTCTAGAAGTATGTGATACTTATGCAGTAACTCAAAATATACTCCAATCACCTAACGGACGTTTAAAAATCGTAGGTAAGATTTTTAATAATGAGGGTATCTCTGATGAGGAAATAAAGGGAATTTATACTTGCACATTATGTAGTATGTGTGATCAGTTTTGCCAAAAGGAAATTCCTATTTCAGAGTTAATTCACCAATCAAAAGTTAAGTTGGTTAAAGAAGGAATGGGTCCTTTAGAGATCCATAAAAAAATCATTTCTGGAATAGTAAAAAGTGAAAATTCTGTCAATGGAAATCCAGAAGAGCGATTAGACTGGATTCCAGAGAAATATCATAAAGAGGAAGAATTTGAAAATAAAGAATCGAATACTTTATTATTTTTAGGATGTATGTCTTCTTTTAGAGTAAAAGAAAGCGCAAGTGCTTCGTATGAGCTTTTAAAAAAAGCAAATTATAATTTTAAGATTCTTGAGAAGGAACCATGTTGTGGTGAGTATGTATATTCTTCTGGAGATCTAGAGCTAGCAAAAAAAATATTTAATGAAAATTATAAAACTTTCAAAAATACGGGTATAAAGACAATTGTAGTTACCTGTGGAGGATGTTTATATGCTCTCAACAATGTATATCCCAAATACGTAGAGAAATGGGATATTAAAGTTAAGCATGTTATTCAGGTTATCTATGAATTGTTTAAGCGAAATGAACTTAGATTTAGAAACTTAAATAAAGATATTACTTATCATGATCCATGTAGAACTGGGAGGAAGTTAAACAATATTGATATATATGAAGAACCAAGGGAACTTTTAAGAAAAGCTAGTGAAAATTTGTTTGAACTATCAAAAAATAAGGAATTTACTCCATGTTGTGGTGCTGGAAGCGGAGTAAGAGGCGTAGATAGTAGTATATCAATTAAAATTGGTTCAAAAATATTTCAAGAGGTTAATACAAGTGAATTAATAACATCTTGTCCATTATGTGTATTTAATTATAGGTATGTCAAATATAAAACTCAAGCAGATAAAGAGTGTAAATATATTACAGATTTTTTATTAAATGCGCTTGATGAAGGATAAATTGATAATTATTCTACAATTTAAGAAATTGGTGATATGACATGAGTGAGAAGAAAGAAGAATGTGAACAAGACGATCTTGAAGATGAATTAGAAAAACAATGGGAATTGCAAGATCAAATTCATCGTAAATGTAATATGAAAGATGATCCCCAGAAAAAGCAAAAAAAGTGGGAAGAAAAATATAATTAATTTTAATCTTATTGAATTATAATTTCCCTTATTATCGTGTTGCTTTTGTTTCGATTTTAGATTTCATAGCATAGAAAATTACAATGCCAAATGCAATTATAATTAACTGAATGATTATAATATACCATTTAAAGGTAAATAGTAGTCCGAAACAAACAAGTGCGCCTAATAATGGTATTAACGGAATCCATTTAATAGTGGGTCGTAATCTAAAAGGTCTCTCGAGCTCAGGTTTATTCTTTCTTAAAGTAATTAAACTAAGATTTACTAAGAAAAATGTAATGAGAACTCCGAATACGGTAGCATTTGCAACTATTGAGATATCAACAAAAAAGATTGGAATTATTGCAAATACCATTGTTAAAAATACAGAAATAGTTGGTATTCGATGTTTTGGGGAAATTTTGGCTAATCCTTGAGGTAATGCTTTATCTCGAGCCATGCCATATATCATTCGGGAAGTAACAATGAGCATTATTAAAACGGTATTAGCAGTTGCAAACAGAGCAATAAAGGACATTACTAATCCTCCGATAGGTCCCAAAACTGTAGAGGTGACTGTATTTAAGGGATCTGGTGACGCAGCAATTTCATTATATGGTAGGATACTTACAACCGAAATAGAAGTAAAGCAATATAAAATTGTTGTTATAATTATTGAATAAATAATAGCCTTAGGAAGGTTTTTATGAGGTTCTTTAACTTCTTCTGCAACATTCGCAATATCTTCAAAACCTATATAAGCAAAAAAAATTAAAGCTACTGATGAAAAAATTACTGTAAATGAAGAATCAATAGGAAGTTCTAAATAATTAACGGAACCAATAAATGGAATGCCAATAATAATAACTAGAATTAGTCCAGAAGCTTCTATTAGTGTAAAAAAGATATTTGTCCAAGTAGAGGTTCTGATTCCAACAAAGTTGATTAAGCTTAGAGCTATCACAAGTAAAATTGCGATAGGTACAATTAAAAATATAGAGGGAATATTAAGCAATCCTGCAAAATAATTTGCAAAACCTAAGGCAACAGTCGCAGCAGATAATATACCTGAAAAAATAATAACCCAACCCAAAATGAATGAAACTATTCTTATTTTAAATGCTTCTTCTGTGTAAACAAACTCTGCAGCACTTTTAGGAAACATCGCTGAGAGTTCTGCATATGATAACCCTGTTAAAGCCCCAGTTATTGCTGCTAAGATAAACGATAACCAGGATAAATTTCCTGTGACTCCAACAACTTCACCGATTAGAGCATATATACCTGCTCCTAATACATTACCTACTCCATATGCCGTAACTCCAAATAAAGAAACTCTTCGCTTTAATTTCGATTTTTTTATCTCTTCTTGCATCGATGTTCACCTCTTAGAGATATATTATTTGATGATTAATTTAATTTAAATTTATAATAAAAAGCGGAAAAACATAAACATAATTAATCTAATAGTTAATTATTCTTACTTTATTTCTTTTTTTTTTTAATAATAGAAAAAAGAAAGAGAATTGTTTGAAAGGAAGCTTACTGAAAGCTATTTATTATATACACTTTTTTAAAATCAAATTATGAAGTTGTACTACATTTCTCTCAAAATCCACTAAATCATATTCAATTGCTAATCTCGATTTAAGAAGTGGAGGTATATGATCTAGGTTTAGATATACAGGAATTATAGGTTTGTTCATCATATCTGCTGCAGTCCACTCTTTATCTACAGGAGTTGATTTAAGAGCATTTTCTGAGCAAAATAATATCATTGCACTACATCTTCCTAGATTATCACTCATATATTTGATAATATTATCTTTCATGTGTTCTTGCCAATATAAAACCTTTTTAATTTCTTTATATGACTCTAGTCTCGCAGCTAATTCTTCTATTTTATATAATTCTGCATCAATCGTTGCATAGCTTATAAAAATTATTAAATCCTCCAACTTTTTCCCGGATTCAACTTTATCTCCAATTAGAGGATAATTTCTAAATTGTTTAATAAAACCACCATCTAATAGAAATTTACCAATTTTAAAAGCTAGTTTATAATCATACTCTAATTGAATAATTAAATCATATAATGATGGGTTAATGAATTTTTTTAATATTTTCGTGCCTAATGTTTCTAATTGTGGGGTCTCAGAGGGTTCATAATCTATAGTACTTGATAATATATTTGCATAATAATCTGTTTCGGAAATTTCAATATTAAGTTGATTTACCATCTCTGCTTTAGTGATTTCTCTTTGATTTTTGTATTCAAATTCTAGTATATTTCTAATATTTCTCAGAGTTTCTTCTGGATCTCTTAAATTTTTAAGTTTTTCAAAAGCAATTGATCTTATTTCTTCAAAGTTAAACATATTTGCTGTCTCTAAAATATAATTCAATTTTTCTATAGCTTCTGAATAGTTATTTTTATTAATCAAATCTTCAACATTAGACAATTTACCTCTAAGTTCTTTTAAAAGTTCTTCCTGTTCTTCCATTAATAAATCCCATATTAAAACATCACCCGAATTATAACCAGCAATAATTTGATTTGTATTTGGAATGAATTTTGCTGAATTAACTTTCGATAAGTAATAATAGGAGCTTTGATACTTCTCAATAAAGTCCCAAGCTCTCACAAAATTATCTTCAGTACCACAGGCTATATAGGATCCATCAGAAGAAAATGTTACCGTCATGACGGGGCTATTTATTCTTTCAAAAGTATAATCAAGTTCGCCCGTATTAAACTTCCAAATTTTTACGGTTTGATCTTTTGAACCACTTGCAACGTACTCTCCATCCGGTGAAAATGCAACTGATGTTACAACCCCACTATGACCTTTAAGTGTACGAATAAGTTTTCCTTTTTTCAAGTTCCATATATTAATAGAATTATCCTCAGAACCACTTGCAATAAAATCTCCACTGGTAGAAATATCTACTGACGTCACTGGACTAGAGTGATCTTTTAACTTTTTTAATATTTTTCCAGTAGAGGGTTCCCAGATTATAATAATATTATCTTTTGAGCCACTAACAATATACTTTTTATCAGAAGATGCCGCTACCGAAGTTACCGCTCCATTATGACCATTCAAATTCCACATTATTTCACCTTTTTGTATATCCCATATTTTTAAGGTATTATCATGCGATGCACTAACCACATACTTCCCCCCAGGTGAAAACGCGACTGAACTAATTATATCTGTATGACCTTTTAGAGTTTTAATTAAATTCCCATTAGAGAGATCCCATACAATTAAGGATTTATTAGAGAGGCCACTAACAGCATATCGTTTATCAGATGAAACTGCAACCGAATTAACGTTCTCAGAATGGCCTTTAATACTTTTGAATACACCACCAAATGTAAGAGACCAAAATTTTAAGGCTCCATCCTGAGATCCACTTATAGCATATTTTCCATCAGGAGTTATAGCAACAGAAGATACTCCTTTTTGATGGCCCTCAAATGACTGGATTAATTCATATCTTGAATTATCCCATACTTTAATTGTTTTATCATCTGAACAACTAATGAAACAATTTCCTATCGGAGAATATGAAACATTTGAAACAATATCAGTATGGTTTTCAAGACTATTAATTAAGTCACCAGTATAAATATCCCAAACTTTTACTGTTTTATCGTCAGAAGTACTAGAAATTTTTGCACCATTAGGTGAGATATCAAGAGATAATATTTTTCCTTTATGACCACTAAGATCCTTAATTACATCTCTTGATGTGAAATCCCATATTTTTAAGTGCTTATCTTCGGAACCTGTCACAAAATATCTCCCATTTGGAGTGAATTTTATTGACGTTATACTTCCTTTATGTTCTTTTGATTCCCAAATAAATTCTCTAGATTGCAGATCCCACATTTTTACATAATTATTACTTAAACCCATCATTATTTGATTGGTAGCGGGGGTAAATAGTACTGAATTTACATTCGTTCCTATTTTATTTATTGTTATAAATGGTTTTGAACTTCTAATATCCCAAATAATAACATCCTTATCTAAGGAACTACTAATCATTAAGTTCTCGTTATGAGAAAATGCAATGGAATTAATTGGTTTTTTATGTCCGATGAAAGTTCTTACAAGTTTTTGATTTTTGATATCCCATAGCTTTATAGATTTATCGTTGGAACCAGATGCAACATAATTTCCGTCTGGAGAGATAGATACTACATTTATGCCATCAGTATGGGCATTAATAGTATTTTCTAATTTTCCTTCCATTATCTCCCAAATCATGATATTATTGTCTGTAGAACCTGTTGCAATATATTTACCATCAGGAGAAAAAGCAATAGATAATACTCCTTCAGTATAACCTCTTAAAGTCCTAAGAATGTTACCAGTTGCTAAATCCCATAATTTGATCGTTTTATCATCTGAACCACTTACCATCATATTTCCTTTTGGTGATATAGCTACAGAACGCACAACATCAGAATGATCGTTGAAAATATGTAGAGGCTTTCCCTTTGAAAGATCCCAGAGCCTCATTGTTTTATCATCAGATCCACTAACAAAATATTTTACATCGGGAGAAATTGATAATGTTGTTATCGTACTAGAATGTCCTTTAACAGTACGGATAAATTTATTTTTATTCAAATCCCATATTGTGATAACTCCATCATCATCACCACAAATTAAAATTCTACCATCCTTACTTATGGCAATTGAAGATATGCCACTCTTATGTTGAAACTTATGAATAAGCTTTGCATTTAAAATATCCCATATGAACACATATTTATCTTTAGAACCACTTATGAGATTTTTTCCATCGGGAGTTACTTTTAAAGATGTAACAGAATCAGTATGATCTTTAAATTCATTAATAAGATGCCCTGCTCTTAATCCCCAGACTTTTACTAAATGATCCGAAGAGCAAGTAAAAATATAAGTATCATCCATCGAAATTGCCACTGATAGTATCGGTTGACTATGAGCTTCTATAGTTCTCAATAACTTTCCAGTCGTAAAGTCCCAAACTTTTAATGTATTATCTTTAGAACCACTAATAATGTAATCTCCTTTATGTGATATAACAACTGAAGTTACATCACTACTATGTCCAAAACTCTGAGCCATGTGAAAAGCTTTTGCAAGCCCTTTTCTTTTGGGATATAAATGCTGAGGATACTCAAAACTTTCTTTCACTTTTTTCTCAGGAAATTCCATTTCCAAGGAAAATCACCCTTTAATATATTTATTGAATTTACAAAAAAATTAAATTTTAATAGACGAGTATTTTATATAAATATTTTGGATAAAGTAGTCAAATTCATAGAAAAATCTTTAGAAATACAAAAAAAAGGAGAAAACCTTTCTATTTTAAATTAAATAAAAAGAAATTTGAGTTAGGAATAAAATTAGAAATAGACTAATATTCTAAAACCACACTTAATAACTTAAATAAAAAAAATAAAAAATTTGGAACTTATTTTCATTTATAGCGAACTTAATCATATCTCTTCCTTGTGCTTAATAACCAGATAAATCCAATAATACCCACTATAAATGCAATTAGAGTTATATAATTTGGCCAATATTCTATGTCAAATGATGCAGGATTCGTGATCCAGCTAATTATAGGAGAGATTCCTGAAATCACCATTATACTAAGAATAACAAGTGCTTGACCCATTGCCCATTCTTCTTCCTTAAACATACCAATACCAGCTACAATACTCCAGAATCCTAACGCTACGGAGATTAAACCTTGACTTCCAAAGATCGATAATGCTGCGGCGGATCCCAAATCAGTGCTAAAATCTTCTAAAAAGTCTGGTACAATTAATCCCGCCCATAATAAAAAGTCTAAAACTGCTCTAAAAAGAAAAAGTAGCCCCAGAACTATTAATAGGAGATTCAATAACTTATTGGATGATTTTACTTTACTTTCACTCATAAACTTTTTTCACTTTCGTACTTTTATGTAATTTTTAAACATTGTATAAAATTATCTTTTTTTTTATATTTAAAGTTGTTTTTCTGAAATAATAAAATTTTTTTTCTAATAGATGCAATTATCAAAAGAGAGTTTAAAAGGTTAATTGATTACAAAAGATCAAATAATTTGATAGTTTTTACGAACGATATTTCTTCAAAAAAAAAGTAATAAATAGTATAACAATTTAATAATAATTTAATCATTTGTCAAATAAAATTGATTTGAGGGCAATTGAAAATGGAAGAAAATTTACGCTTTATTTATGGAAAAGAATTTTGGTATATTAGTGCTTTCATAAATACAAATGAATTTATTGGAGAAACTAAGGCAGAAGAAATAGAAACATTGCTTTTGGAAAGATTAAAGAACCTTAATGATAGAGAACTAGTAAAACCCTTCACTTTTTTAGAGAAATATCCTCATACTGAAGAAAAAAAGGCAACTTTAATGGATATGGCTAAATCTGTTTCCATAGAATGTGATTGGGAACCATTTTTTCAGAATTTTCCTTATACTGATGAAAAAAGACCTTATACCGAGGATTATAGAGATTTATTGTATAATACTTTAGGATATTTCAAATTTGAAATTGAATACTATAAGAATGAGCCATATAAAAAAGAAAAGATCACACCAGACTTAATCCAACAAATACCAGGTATTGTGCTTGACATACTTAAAGAATATAGTAATAGAAAAGAAAATGAATTTTTACTTCTTGATACCGAAAGCCCAATATATGTGTTTGTTATATCAAATAAAATGAACCCAATTGAAGTTCAATGGGATGCAAATAATATAGAAAAATATAAAAAAGTTATCGGATACTGGACTCGAATCTATTCTGGACAATGGGGTGATTATTCAGATGAACTTTTTGAAAGAAGAACCAAAAATAATTTCTCTAATCGTCTTTCTGAGCTGCATTATATTCAAAGAAATTCTGGATTTATTTATATGGCAGAAAAGAATTATAATACAGAGTTTTCTTATATTAAAGAATATGTTCTAAACCCTACACCAGAGATGAGAGCAGTTCTTTTTGCACTTATGACAATCAACAATTCACTAGATGTCTTATTCATGAAACGCTATTCAGATGTCTTTATGAGTTTGGAAACAATAGAACAGAAGATGAATAATCTTAGATTTTTACGAGGCATGATTCAAACAAAGATGAGCCTTATCTATAGTGAATTAGATTGGAATCCACGGGAACATTATACAAGGGTTTTAACCCATCTTATAAACATATATCGCATCGAAACAATTATAAAGCGAGTTAATGAAAAATTCAAGATTCTCTATGATTCTATGCAGGAGTTTTATCTCCAACGAAATGAAAAGAATCAAAAAGTTACAACACGGATATTATATTTAGTGAATATAATCTTGAGTGCGGGGATCGTAAAAGACTTTTTCGATGTTCTAATTTTAGGTACAGATCCTACGAAAAACCTATTTGTCATTATATCTTATTTAATAGCAACGACAGTTATTGGATTGATGTTTATTGGGACATTAACTTATTTTATATTACATCGACTCAAAGCAAAGGTGGAAGAGAAAGGATACACAGTAGATGCCGTTATAGAGGATGACAATAGAAATATAATCCTTATTAAAAGAAAATATCAACCCTATAAGGGCAAATATGCATTGCCAGGTGGATTCATTAAATATAATGAAAATGCTGAACAAGCTGTTGTAAGAGAAGTAAGGGAAGAAACTAACCTTGCTGTGGAAGTAGTAAGAAAAATAGGCACATATGATCAAAAAGGCCGAGATCCTCGGGGAAGGATTGTATCAACAGTATTTAAATGTAGATTAGTCAAAGACATCTCATTGTTGGCAGGAGGAGATGATGCAAAGGTTGCTGAAGCGATACCAGTTGAAAAAGTTAAAACTATGAACCTAGCTTTTGATCATAAGCAAATTCTTAAAGATGCTGGTGTTTTCTAAAAAATTAAACATTTTTTTTTCATTTCATTTAATTAGAATTTCTTTAAAAATTAAGTATAGTAATTAGTTTAACTAAATTTTCTAAAACAATTTTAATGGATATCTTATTTTTGAGATTTCCTATTTTCTCTTTATTAGAAAAAATCCGGTATCTATAGATTAGAATTTTTTATTATTTTTTATTAAATCTTACTATACATGGTTGTTCCACTTGTTTGTGTGATGTTATTTTTTGTATCCTAATTTCTCTCCTCTTTTTAGCTTCTTCATAACGGCGTTTCTCATCTTGGGTTTCAAGAATAAGTTTTGGAGCTTCTACGGGATTATCATCCATATCTAAAGCTACAAAAGTAAGATATGCGGTTGCAATATGCGTATGTGTACCTGTTCTTAAACATTCTGCTTCGACTCTAACTCCAATTTCCATTGAAGTCCTGCCAACATAATTAAGAGATGCTTTTGCAAATACAAGATTACCGACATATGCAGGGGAGATAAAATCCATTCTGTCAACAGAAGCAGTTA
>SMTZ1_10001309_pt1 | contig 25940 bp, 25 predicted proteins | sample DeeMarSWOR136_30_FD_25667 | JGI IMG/M metagenome (IMG submission 25667)
CTAAGAATTCGAGGTCTAACAAATTCACGGGAGATTCCCAGGAGTTCAGCGGCGCAGACCCCGAATTCTTAGCCACACCAAAACTCAGTGGAATTTTTTTTGTGAGATATCCCCTTTCGAAAAAGGTCATGGCCTCCACCACCGGTGCAGGCTTTTTTCGCCATGCAAACACTTTTGAACGATACCAAATTCTTAATAATCACTATGCATTTGAATTCATCCGATCTAGCACAATAGCTCTGTTAAGCCCAGCCTTCTCATATCTTGGATTGAGTTTCAAGGCCATGTCGTAATTTCTTAAGGCCTCGCCAAACTGCCCTTTCTCGAAAAGCTCGGTCCCTTTGCTCTGATAGATGTCCGCCACCAACTCTTTGTCTCCCCACGCCACTCTGGATGGATTCTTCCTGTGCCCTCTGTAATTGAAGCCTTCAGGCAGAATATTCTCCACATCTATTGCGAAATCATCCATCCTGATAACGGTCAATACATGAGGGCCGATGCCAAAGGCGTTTTCTAAGTACAATGCCTGTGCGTCAATTCCCATCCTTTTGAGAAGACAATTGTAGAGGAGTGTCAGCCCCAGGCAGTTTCCTACTACCCGCCCTTTCTGACAAAGCTGAGCATACACGACTTCATGGAGTCGGAACTGGCCCTTAGGCCGGTATCGATTAGGTCGGTCCTTCCAGAGGGCTTCAAAGAGCTTCTGCGCTCGGGTTACTTCTGAAAAACCGCGGCCTCCTTCAGGGCCAAATTGCAGAGAGAGGGAATCAAGTTTTCTAATATAATCGCGAATCTGGTCCTTGTCTTTTAGACCTGAGGCGATTAACGCTTCTTTTTCTAGATCGAAAGCCATCCTTATTATGCCTCAATAGTGTTAGAGGCGAAAAAAGCATGAAAAACTATCAAATCAACGCTCGCTCAAGAAATCGGACAGCACCTTTTTAAACGCATCAGGGTTTTCTTGGACAGGCATATGCGTTGCGTGAGGAATCTCCCTCAACACTGCCTGTGGGAGAAGGTTACACATCTTTTTGGCGTCTTCTCGAGACAAGAACGGGCTTTCTTCCCCACGCACGACCAAGGTAGGGCACGCGACGTTTTTTAGAAGTTGCCACATATTTTCTGCGGAATACCCGGCCTTCTGACAGTGTAAACTCATTCTAGCGTCATATTTGGGAACGTAGGAACCACACTCAGACTGTGTGTAGCCGTATAGTGCTATATGATAGGCAGTTGTAACAGGCATATAAGGATGAAGGCTCTGAATCGATTCCACCACTTGAGCCAGAGAGTCTGCCTCGACTGGAAACTTCAGAATCAACTGCATCAAGGCATTGGAAGATTTCGCGGTATTTCCAGGACGTGAATCGACAAGAATCAGACGGTGAACCCTTTCCGGTACGCATGCGGCATAAAACAAAGCATTTCGACCGCCCATTGAATGACCAATCAACACCGGATCACGCAAGTTAAGGGTCTCCACAAATTTCGCGAGATCTGAAAAATGCTCATCGATGCTGTAGGCTGCTTCTTTGGACCACTGGCTTTCTCCATGTCCACGTTGATCCAAAGCAATTATATGATACTCTTTTCTGAACTCTGGTGCGAATGCGTCCCACACATGTGCGTGTCCCATAAAGCCATGGAGAAGCAGCAACGGCCGACTCGCGCGATTTCCCCAGTCAAGATAATGCAATTCAAGGCCATTAATATCAACATATTTGTCTTCTGCCTTCACCGAATCCATTTGCGTGCCAAAGGACTCCATTGAGCCATAAAACTGAAAGGCAGGTTTTTAGCCGGCGAGCACCTCAATAACTCCAGGAATAATAAGGCGGGCGAGGTCCCTACGGCTTCCGCCACACAAAACGACGACTAGCCGACCCTTGCTAACATCTTCAGCCATTTCTTTGATCTCCGAGCACAGCCGAACATGAAATTCCGGAGATAAGCCCATATCACCATACTCGTCCACGGTTCCGTCATATCCCCAGTTCCAGAAGATAATCTCAGGACTAAACGGCTTAATCCACCTGTCGAAAACATTTCTTGTGATATGCAGATATCCTTCGTCCCCTGCCTGAAAAGGTATGTGGACATTCACATTTCCATTCCTTTCGTGTGAAGGCTCACGACAAAAGCAGATATAGAGCACTTCGGGCCTATCTGCAAATAGCTCCCATGTCCCATCCCCATGGTGAGCATCCGTGTCAATAATGGAGAATCGCTTCAGGCCCCAATTCTCTTGCAACTCGTGGATGGCTATCGCAGAACCGTTAAAGTAGCATCCTCCGCCAAAGAAATTGCTGCCCGCATGGTGATCTCCATAACCCGTAAATACAAAGGCATTTGTGAGTTTACCAGAGCATATCTTGGTTGCCGCAGAGAGGGTTCCCCCGGCAGAATACAAAGCACCCTCAAATGCTCCAGATGTCTTTACACGCTTTATCATATCAGGGGTGTGCACCTTGAGAAGGGATTCTGTCCGGATTGGCTCTAGCTCAAACAAGGATTTGGGCTTGGAGGGGTAAAACGCATCATAAAAACACACATTGTTTTTACTAAGGATTTTACCCAAAACTTGCGGAAAATCCCTGAGTCGGTCGCCTTCCTGATAGTAGAAAAAAAGGCCCGTGGACATCTTGTTGACCAAATGCCACTTGTGCCTCAATCGGAAGAGGGCAAAGGCCTTGGCTCCTGGATCTGCATTTCCTTATCACAACACACGGGATTTCCATCACCTGCCTTTGTACAAAGAACCTCAGTCCCGCATGCCTCACAACGATATCGCTTGCCTAGTTGTGCCATTAGGAATCACCTCCAATAACTATTTCTTAAGCTCCATTGGTTGCCCGCAGCAGTGAAGTACACCCTTGCCCCCACGGGTCACGATGAATTCAGCTCCACATTTCTGGCATACGTATCGTTTCCCAACTTCATTAGCCATTGTCTACCTAACCTCCTCTCTCTAGCAAACACTGCCAGTTAAACCTATCCGTACTTTTCCCGAAGCTCCTTTTTCATGACTTTGCCCATCGGGTTACGGGGCAAAGACTCAACAAAAATGACGGATCGGGGTCGCTTGAAGCCTGCCAGCCTCTCCTTACAGTATTCAATAATTTCTTCCTCGGTCGCTTTTATCCCTTTCTTCAGAACGATTACAGCCCTCGGTTCCTGCCCCCAATCCGGATCAGGCACCCCAATCACCGCTGCTTCCTCGATCTTAGGGTGGGAATAAAGCACGTTCTCCACTTCCTCAGGCGAGATATTCTCTCCACCGCGGATGATCATGTCATCGCCGCGGCCGGCCAAATAAATGTAGCCATCCTCGTCCATCCAGCCTTTGTCGCCAGTTCTTAACCATCCATCTTTGGTTATAACCTGGGAAGTCTTCTCCTCGTCTTCCCAGTATTCCGTCATGACACGTGGTCCCTTCGCCAGTATCTCTCCCACTTCGTGAGAAGGCAGGGCATTCCCCTCCTCGTCAACAATCTTTATTTCAACATCAGGAAGAGGCCTCCCGATGGAAGATGTCAGCCTCTTCAGCTTCTTTTCTATCTCCTCTTCAGTCCCTTCCATAACGTGGTCTTCAGGACCTAAAGTCGTGATCGTTGATGCTGTCTCCGTCTGTCCGAACGCATTGATAAATCGCACCCATGGCATCTCTTCGATGGCCTTCTTTATTACTTCAAAAGGCATGGGGGCGGCTCCATAGGTTATTACCTGTAAGCTTTTCAGATCATAGTTCTTAAAGTCAGGGGCGTCAATCACCCACTTCAGCATCGTCGGGACCAACATCGCCCGCGTCACCCTCCCCCTCTCGACAGTCTCCAACCACTCTTTCACTTCAAACTGCCTCATCATCACCAGCGTACGCCCGCCATATACACCAGCAAGCATCGCCTGGATGCCAGCGACATGGTATAGAGGCACCGTAAGGAGGTTTCTCTCTTCGATCTCCGGGCTGGCAGGTTCTACGTTTTCAAGGACGTAACTGACGAAGCCGCTGTGCCTCAAAGGGACCCCCTTAGGTCTCCCTGTAGTACCCGCTGTATACATCAGAACAGTCACGTCGTCATCTTCTATCTCCGACGTGACCTCCTCGGGAGGAGAAGAACTGATAATTTCCTCATATCGAACCGTTCCACTCCCTTTATCTCCAATTTCAATCCATCGCTCAACCGAGGGTAGCTGGCCCAATACATCCTTGACCATATTTACATACCTGTCTCCCACAAGGAGAACTTTGACCCCAGCATTCGAAATCATATAGGACAACTCCTCTGCCTTCGCTCTGAAGTTCAGAGGAACAAAAATAGCACCTAATAAGGCAGTAGCAAAATAGGCCTCAACGTATTCATTGCAATTGACCTGCAGCATCCCGACACGATCCCCTTTCCCTACGCCCATCCTTCCTAAACCGCCAGCCAGTCTGTTAACTCTCCCATTGACTTGTTCAAAAGTCCAGCTCCTACCTTCAAACGCAATAAGATCTCGGTCAGGGCATATGGCATTCCCTATGTTCAGGAAATCCGTCGTATTCATATCTCTATCCTCATTAGGTTATGGGAGATCGCAGACCTCTGTTTTTAGTAACTGGGTTCTTGTCCTCGAATCTTTCTCCAAGCTGGAATGCAAGTCTCTTTTCAAGCTCCAGTCCGTCTGCGAGAGAAAGCTCTACTCCCCTTATGACAGCCTCTTTTGCGCATCTCACTGCAAACGGATCCTGAGACGCAATCTTCCGCGCCAATTCCTCCGCAGTGTCTATAAGTTGTTGGTTTGGAACCACGCGGTTTACCAGTCCTATTCTGAGTGCTTCCTCAGCCTCAATCCATCGATTCGTCAGCAACATCTCGAGGGCCCTACCTCTTCCTACCAACCGTGGGAGGGTTTGGGTTCCCCCAGCCGCCGGTATGATGCCTAGCCCGACCTCTGGCAACCCAAACTTCACATTCTCTGAGGCAACCCTTATATCGCAGCACAAGGCAATTTCTATCCCTGACCCCAACACATAGCCGTGCAAAGCCGCTATAAGCGGTTGCGGTATGCATAAAAATAACCCCCAAACATCCCGCTCCCAGCGGGCCTGTCGGGCTATTATTGGAGATGGCGCGGTGAGGAACTCGCTCAAATCTGCTCCTGCACAAAATGCCTTCTCCCCCGCACCCTTAAAAACACCAACCCTCACCTCATCGTCGTCCCTAATTGCACTCAGGATTTCATAAAGTTCATCTCGCATTTTGATGTTATATGCATTCAGGAACTTGGGTCGATTCAGAGTAACATAGCCGACCCCGTCTCGCTTTTCATAGATCAGAGTCTCAAAAACGTTCATCGCAAAACCTCTTGTTATCTCCCTTCGAACTCCGGCTTCCTGCTTTTCTGAAATGCCCTAATACCTTCCGTGCGGTCTCTGGTCGTATGAAGCAAAAGATACAGATCCGCTTCTAGCCTCAATCCTTGTTCAAGAGTCAAATCCATGCCTTTGCTTATCGCTTCTTTGGCGTATCTTAGTGCAACTGGTGCCTTAGATGCCATCTCTTTTGCGGTCCCAGTCACAGATTCAAGTAGTCTTTCACAGCTGACAATTCCATTCACCAATCCAATCCTCAGGGCTTCGTGGGCATCAATCATCGACCCAGAAAGAAGCATTTCTATCGCTTTGGCCTTACCCACCAATCGTGGCAGTCTTTGGGTGCCACCATTCCAAGGAATAAGCCCTTTTCTTATCCAGGGAAAGCCAAAACAGGCTGTGTTGCTAGCTATTCTAATATCACAAGCAAGAGCCATCTCGAGCCCGAGCCCCTTGGCATCTCCATCGATTCCTGCAATAACGGGACGATCTATATTGGCTATTTCTACGTCCAGGCCCCAAATCTTGTTGCAAGCTTCCACACTCGCGAAGTCTTCTCCCAGTGAAAATTCATTCCCCCCCAATCCGTTCAACAGAACCACCCTTATGTCTTTGTCAGACATAATTCTAATTCGTAATTCTAAGAGCTCCTCTCTCAGCGAGCAGAGGCTTTCCAGGCCTATGCAACTCTTGGCGATCGTCACCACCGCAACATGCCTGTCTTTCAGATAGGAAATCATCAACATCTCTCTTCGCTGATTTCATTTTTTTTGTTATTAGATTTAAAATAAATTGTCAAGATCATTCTGGAAGTGTTGTCGAGAAGTGCCAGCGCTCAACCAGGCATCCTTACACGGCAAGGCTAGCCGGGCCGTTTACCAGGACATTTGGCTAACCCCCTCCTTCTTTTCAGCCGCAACCATTTCACCGTCTCGTTCAGGTTAGCTTAAGCTCAGTAGCCGACAAAACCGATCGCCGTTGCTCGTGACATGCTTAAGCTTGCCTCGAGCGGATGTGCACCCAACATGAGATTCGGGTGCCACCCCAACCAAAAGTGAAAGGCGGGAGAGGCTCGGATGAGCGTAAGCAATCAGAGCTTGCGATTCATAACCTTAATTACCAGGTGAAACTCGAGTAACCACCTGGTTTCATTGAGGAAATGCCTTTCAACGTCCACCTTCTTAAGATGTGCGATACAGTGGCTCATGTTCGGCATTCTCTTGACTCATTACTAATTCTTGCACTTCAGGTCAACTAATTCTCCACGCGTCTCGGTGTCTCCTTCCTCAGATTCTTACTTAAGAATACGTGATTTTTTTGACTGAAATATGGATATATGGTATCTAATATCAAAAAATGTGGATGAGTGTCAGAAGGAGGGAAAACGCATGCTGAGTCCGAAAGAATCCCCTTTGAAAGGCAAGACTGTTCTTATAGTAGATGATGAGCCTGACGTCTTGGACGCTATTGCAGATTGTCTCGACAGTTGTATCATTGATAAGGCCCAAGACCGCAATACCGCAATGGAATACCTTGCAAGCTGTACTTATGACGTTGTTATCCTTGATATTATGGGCGTAAACGGATTTGACATCTTGCAAGAAACCGTAGAGAAAGGTTTCCCCACCGTTATCCTCACCGCCCATGCTCTCAATCCTGAAACCCTCAAGAAATCCATGAAGCTCGGCGCAGTGGTTTTTCTCCCTAAAGAGAAGATGACGGAACTCAGACCCTTCCTTGAGGAAGTCATATTAAGCGGCGGTAAGCCAGTTTGGAAAAAGTTTTTTCATAAACTGGAGGACTACTTTAGCAGGCGATTTGGACCAGATTGGATAGAACAAGACAGATTTTTCAGAGAATTCAAAGAGGAGGTGTTGAAGCAGGAAGCCGGAGATGACGCTGATTCTCTGAAATCTTGAGCGCTATTGATCGTTCCTTGGCGGGCCACCCGCAGGTTTCATTCAACCCACCGTGACTGATCCGCCACAATAAGAGGTGCCGTATGACAGCGGTCAAAACTGCCGGTATTTTCATTCAAATTATCTGGCTTTTAATCCAGTTGTAGAAGCATGCCTGGCGGGCGCTTCTGAATACTGGTGCTACAGAGAGAGCCTCCACTCCACATTCATTTCCCTTGCGCAAGAAAAATGAGGAGGACATCAGATGGTATTCGAAAAGCTATTTGAACCAGGAAAAATCGGCAGCATGGTTCTCAAAAATAGAATAATAATGGCGCCCATGGGTCCAGGGTCCATGCAAAATCCAGACGGCGGTTTCTCAGAAAGACTCAAGGATTACTACAAAGCCCGGGCAAAAGGTGGCGTCGGCCTGATCATGACTGGGGCTACCTTAATGACCCGAGTCACAGAAGCAGAGGCAAGGAAATCAGGGAGCACGTTGTTTTTGGACTTCACCTATGTTGGAGGTGCAAGCGAGCTCTGCGATGCAGTTCATCAGCATGGTGCCAAAATATGCCTTCAACTGACGCCAGGCGAAGGGCGATTATTTTCATATTCAGGAGAAATACCTTTGGCGGCAAGCCAAGGTCTTGGAGGAATATGGAACTCCAAGATCGTCAGTCGAGGCGCTACAACGGAAGAAATTGGAAGAATCATTCGAGATTACAAATACGCCGCGCGGTTGGCCAAAATAGCGGGCTTTGATGCGATAGAAATAAGGGCTTACGGTGGCTACTTTGTTGATCAATTCATGACTTCTACCTGGAATAAGCGAACTGACGAATATGGAGGCAATCTTGACGGTCGACTCCGCTTTCTAATGGAGGCGATCGCAGCAGTAAGAAGTTCTGTGGGAAAGGATTATCCCATAATAGTGAAGTTTACACCTGCTCATTATATGGAAGGTGGCAGAGAATTAGATGAAGGCTTGGAGATCGCTGAACGGCTGGAGAAAGCCGGAGTTGATGCCTTGCATGTGGACAAGGGTTGTTACGAAGTATGGTACCATACCATCCCTCCGGTGCACATGCCCCTGGCAAACCAACTTGACCTCTCAGAAGCCGTTAAGAGAATAGTCAACATCCCGGTTATTTCAAATGGAAATCTCGGAATCGAGCCCCACATAGCCGAAAGGGCTCTAAAAAGTGGAAAAACCGATTTCATCGCTTTAGGCAGACCCCTTTTAGCGGATCCGCACTGGATCACAAAAGTGCAAAAAGGCACATTGGACGAGATTAAACCCTGCATAGGTTGTATGCGCTGTCTTGAGCGTATATTCGCAGGAAAGTATATAAGTTGCGCTGTGAACCCTCAAACCGGAATGGAAAAGGAATACCAGCTTAAACAAGCTGAACATCGCAAATCGGTGTTGGTTGTCGGCGCCGGCCCAGGAGGCTTGGAGGCAGCAACAGTGGCGGCCCTAAGAGGTCACGATGTCACCCTGTGTGAGAAAAAGGATCTTATAGGCGGGGCGCTGAGGCTTGCCGCTGTACCCTCATTTAAGGAGCGCATGCATAGGCTTATTGATTTCTACAGCTCACAACTCAGGAAGCTGGGCGTAAACATCGAACTGAAAAGGGAGATGGATGCTAACGGCATCTTAGAGAGAAAAGCGGATACTATAATTATTGCCGTTGGTGCGATTCCAATTATCCCGGAAAGCGTCGCCGGCATCGGCAGGGGTCGCGTTCATACTGCCGAGGAAGTGCTATCAGGAAAATGCACCCCAAAGCATTTGGGAAAAAAAATCGCGATCGTTGGAGGAGGCGAGGTCGGATGCGAAACCGCTCTGTATTTAGCTGAACAGAATCAAAATCTCACAATCTTAATCGTAGAAATGCTGAAAACGTTTCTCTCCGATACTTTTATCAATGTAAGGCTTCTCTTAGAAAACAAGCTCAAGGACAATGGAATACAAATCCGGTGCAATGCCAAGATGGTTGAAATCGATGAGAATGGCATCTTAGTTGAAGAAAATGGGGTAAAAAAAGAAATCGATGCCGATTCGATTGTACTGTCTATCGGATACCAAAGCAACACGGCTTTGCGGCAAAAACTGGAAGGAAAAGTCCCGGAACTTTACAGCATTGGAGACTGTAATGCCCCAAGGGCTGTCATGGATGCAATATGGGAAGGGTTTCACGCTGCGCGAATGATATAAGGACCTTCTTGGTAGCGCAAAGCGCTGCTCCATTAAAGATAAGCCAAATGAGTTCTTTTAATCCCTTATCTTTATTCCTAACCTCCCAGATAGGCCTTTTTCACCTGTTCATTTCCCAGAAGATCGCCAGGCTCTCCTTCCATGGCAATCTTTCCTGTCTCCAAAACGTATCCCTTGTGCGCTAGATTCAACGCCATGTAAGCATTTTGCTCCACCAGTATGATACTTGTCCTACTTTGCTTATTGATACTTTCAATTATTTGGGCGATTGTATCCACCAGCAATGGAGAAAGACCCAAAGAAGGCTCATCCAACAGGAGCAGTTTGGGCCTCGCCACGAGCGCACGGCCAATGGCAAGCATCTGCTGTTCCCCCCCACTCAGTGTCCCCGCCTTTTGCTTGGTCCGCTCCCTCAGCCTCGGAAAATACGCATAAACCTCATCCAGTGCACTGGAAATGACTTTCTTATCCCTCTCTAAGAAGGCTCCCAACTGAAGATTGGCCAGGACAGAAAGGAACGGGAAAATACCCCTTCCTTCCGGGACCTGAGAAATTCCTCTTTTGACGATCTCTTGCGGAGGTAAACCATCTATTCTTTCTTCAAGAAAAATGATTTCCCCCGAGGTCGGCGCCTTTAGCCCAGAAATAGTCCGCATGATCGTGCTTTTACCTGCCCCATTAGAACCAATCAGGGTAACGATCATGTCATTCCCTACATCAAGGCTTATGCCTTTAATGGCTTGCACGCCCTTGAAGTGGACGACCAGATTATTAATGCTCAGCAACATTTCGTCTAACTCCCAAATAAGCCGCGATAACCTCCTCATTTTGTCCTATTTCGTCCACTGACCCTTCCGCGATTTTCTTCCCGAAATTCAAGACGACGATACGATCACAGAGACCCATAACCGCACGCATATCGTGCTCGACCAAGAGAATACTTGTCCCTCTATCCCGTATTGTCTTGATCAGATCCATGGCATGCAAAGTCTCCTCTGGATTCATGCCCGTCACTGGCTCGTCCAGTAGAAGCAGTTGAGGGCTTGCTGCCAAGGCCATGGCGATACCCAGTAGCCGCTGATATCCGTGAGGCAGGCTGCTGGAAACATGTTCCTTAACATGTGACAATCCCAAAAAGTCGAGAAGTTCCAAAGACCTTCGAAGCATTTCTGCTTCGCTTGCCTTAGTAGCCTTGGAATCGAACATAGCAGCCCAGAAGCCAGATCGAGCCCTCAGGTGTAATGAAATCAGCATATTCTCTAAAACCGTCTTGGACTCAAACAGCGCAGTTAATTGGAAGGTACGAACCACGCCTTTACGGGCCATAGTAAATGGTTTGAGGCCCGTTACGTCCTCTCCTTTAAATATAACTTTGCCTCGTGTGCAGGGGAACACGCCTGTAATCAAATTAAAAACAGTGGTTTTGCCCGCTCCGTTTGGGCCGATTAGTCCGAGTATTTCCCCTGAATTTACTTCGAAATCCAAATGACTAACAGCCCATATGCCGCCGAAATTTTTGCTCAGACCTCGGATTTCAAGCAAGCCCATAACCCCTGTTAACCTTTCGCCGCACTCTTATTTAGATTAAACTTGCTGGTAAGCATTCCAACGAGACTCCACAGCCCTCCCGGCATGAACCGCAACACCAATACGAGCATGCCTCCGAAAATGATGGGCTCAACACGTCTGGCCTCTCGTGCAACTTCTGGAACAAACGTTAAGATAATCGCACCCAGAATTACGCCGGAGGTGCTTCCGCTACCTCCAAGGACTGCCATTAGTAAAAAAGTCATCGACTCCCAGAAGGTAAAAAAATCTGGACTGATATAGGTCATATAGTGGGCATAAAAACTGCCAGCAAAACCCGCGATAACACAAGCTACTCCGAAAAGAATCAGCTTGTAACGCATGGGTTTAATCCCCAAGCTCGCACAGAGCTCATCGGATTCCCTTATAGCTGTGCACGTCATACCGAAACGAGAGCGCTCTAAACGATACATAATAAACAGCGAGCACAGTAACAACAAGACAAGGAGGTAGTAATAGTGGATGCTTCGAGATTGAAACTCTAACACCCCAATCAGCGGTACCCTTATTGGATCAGGGAACGGAATTCCTGCGATTCCATTGGCACCTCCAAAGACTTCTACCCAAGATGTGAAGAACAGTCGGGCAATTTCACCGAAGGCCAGGGTGATGATGAAAAAATAGGGACCTTTCAATTTAAGGCACGGATATCCGATCAAGAACCCAAAAATCCCTGCCACCACACCGGATAGGGGTAGGGCCAGCCAGAACGAGAATCCTAATCTCATTACTAACAAGGTGGAAGTGTAAGCCCCAATGGCCCAGAACGCTGCATGCGCAAAAGAGACCTGGCCCGTACTCATGATCAGACGCAATCCCCCGGCAAGCATGATGTAGAGGTAAATCATAATCACGACATGCAGCCACCGCTGGTCTCTCACGAAGACCGGTATAAAAGCCACAACCGCCACTGCGATTATACGTGGTATAATATTTTTCAAGGCTTATGTCTCCATTAATGAACCCGGAACTCCCGGCCCAGAAGACCCCTTGGCCTAAACACCAGTAATACCATCACTATGAGAAACCCAAATATGTTGCCCACATATCCCAGTAGAGTCAAGGAAAACTGTTCGATGAATCCAAGGACAAATCCTGCCAGCACGGCACCGGGTATACTGCCGAGTCCACCCATAATCACCACAATAAACGCTTTCAACAAGGGAGTAGAACCCATATAGGGCGTCACGTATACCAGAGGTGAAATGATGCCACCTGCCGCAGCGGCCAAGCCGCTTGCAACAGCAAAACCAAATCCATTCATGCGGTTGACATTGATACCCACAAGGGCTGCCGCGTCTGGATTCTGCGCGACAGCCTGTAAAGCCTGCCCAAGACGAAACTTGTTAATGAAAATAATGAGGGCCAGCGCAAGTAATGCGCTGGCCACAACTATGACCAATCTCTCTAAGGGGAAATAAACGCCTGAAACTTCTATAATGCCCTTATAAACTGTGGCAACATCTTTGTCCCTTTCGCCGAACGCGAGGAGGGCCCCAGTTTGTAGCATAATGCCTACGCCAAGGGAGGCAAGGCATGCGGCAAGAAGATCATGCCTTAGGGGCCGAAAAATAGCCCACTCAAGAAACACACCGACCACAGCGACGAAAAGCGCGCCTACAAAGACAGCAAGCCAGTAATAGATGCCCCATTGTCCAAACAAAAAATAGACGCTAAAACCGCCCAGCATATACAGTTCGCTGTGGGCAAAGTTGATCATGCGCATAATGCTAAAAACCAGGGTTAAGCCCATGGCCATAAGAATATAGATCAAGCTAAGGCCTATGGCATTTACCAGTACTTGGAAAAACATCTGCTCAGACACCACATTCCCCCACGATTTTGGTCGATCCTCTCACTTTTGCTGACCGTTGGATTCCCAAAGAACTTGCTGATGCGAACGCTATCTTACCGCCACTTTTTCACCGACGGAGGAGGCACTTCCCAGGGCATAGTGGCGCCGACAGTGACCAATTTTCGATTCTGGATCTCGCTGATTAGGATCTGTTTCAGGCACTGGTGGTTGTTGCCATACAACCCCTTGCCGCCAAAGATCGCCTTACCCCAAATCGTTTGGAACTCCTCCCTGGTTTCACCCATTTTCTCAAGCACTTCGACAATTTTGTCCCCGTCCAGGCTGTCTGCTTTCTTCATCCCCATTACAAGGATAGAGAGCATATCATAGATATGCGGAGCAAAGCTATTGATTTCTCCATATTTGGCCTTGTAATCCCGAAAAAACTCCTTCATGCTCTCGGGACAGGCTGGACCAACTGGGCCGACAGCTGTACTGTGCACGCCCTCTACATTCTGCCAACCCGCTATGGGGCCTATGTCATTCGGATCCAGCATACCTATGTGCGAAAACACCCCTTTGAATCCAAGCTCCCGAGCTTGCTTGATGATCAAGGCAGCGTCTCCTGGAGCCGTTCCTCCCATAGCGAAGAAATCCGGTCCTTTGGCCAGAATCCTGGTCAGCATTGGCGTAAAGTCCTCTGTTCCCCGTTCATAATATTCGTTGGCTACAACCTCCATCCCTAAAGCCACTATAGCATCATTGTCACCCTGAGCCGAACCCCATCCGGTAGCATCGTTGGGAGTAATATGGGCTCCCTTTTTCATGTGGGGATACTTCTTTTTCATCCACTCATAAAAAGGGCCGGCCACATGCACGGGGGCTGTGATAGCCCTAAATGTATATTTCTTCCCCCTCAAGAGCTCAGGGGGAGCATAGGTATCACAGATAAGTACTACTTTGTTGGATTCGGTTATCGGCTGGAAGGCCATAACAGAGGCTGAGGAAAGAGGCCCCGTCAAATATTTCACCTTGTCCGTGAAGATAAGCTTATTTGCTGCTGCTACGCCCGCTGCACCGGTATATTTGTCATCCTCATGGATCATTTTTATCTTATATGTTTCTCCTTGTACCGTAACGCCACCTGCCTTATTGATTTTTTCAGCATTGAGGTCAAGGGCCGTCTTGGCACCAATTCCCCAATAGGCACCTTTTCCTGTTAACGGGTTAATGTCTCCCACCAAGATGGTCTTTTCCTTTGCTACGGCCGACCCAACCCAAACGATCGCGCAAAGCAACACGGCGACCGTGCCCAAAACCACAAATAATTTGGTTCTATTCATTGTCTAGCCTCCTTCGGTTATAGATGGAATTCTTGTTTTCTGTCCCTAGTCAGTAGCTTATTCACCTCCTTTCCGCTCCCATGCGCGAAGGATCAAGATTTTCTTGAGTCTGCGGCCCAACTCTGGCCTTAATTGAGAAGCCACAGCCGCCTGAAATTAAACGTAAAATGTAATTCGCGAGCATTTCGGACTAGCAAGAGAGCCCCCTGAAGTAAGTGGCCCCTCATGGAAATAGCCTTTTCTGGGCTGACTTTCTGAGTTCAGAGCGAAAATCCGGGTGTGATATGGAAATAAGTTCATCCGCCCTCTGCCTCAGTGTTTTTCCTTTGAGGCGGGCTATACCGTATTCTGTGACCACATAATCGGCACAATTCCGTTGTATGGTAACCGAGGTACCCTCTGGCAGCGTCGGCATGATGCGGGACACCTTCCCCCCTCGGGCAGTGGATGGGAGAACCGTAACGGACCTGCCATTCTTAGAAAGCCAGGTGCCCACAACGAAGGGAATCTGTCCTCCCGCCGCGCTCAACCAGCGGTCCCCCAGGCTTTCTGCGGTGATCTGCCCAGATAGATCTATCGCCAATGCGTTATTAATAGCAACAAAGTTATCGTGACTGGCAATCACTCTGATATCTTCAAGCTCGGCTACGTCAATTAGCCAAAACAACGGGTTATTATTGACCCATTCCATCTCTTCCCTGGTGCTTCCTCCGATGGACGTTACAACCGCTTTACCTCGATTTATGGACTTGCGCTTGCCATTGATCAACCCTTCTCTAACCAGATTTATTACCCCGGGCGGCGTCGCCTCAGAATGCCATCCGATATCAGATTTGCCGTCAAGCAAGCCCATCTTCACCATAGGTTCAGTTGTCCTCCCTACACCAATTTGGAGGGTATCGCCGTCATTAATGAGCTCCGAGACGTAAGCTGTAATATCCCTTAGGTAAGGCTCAGGTTCCTTGAGCATTCTGCCCGCCAGTGACCCTGTACCTGGGGCCGAACCTGTGGAGACATGTTGGACGAAGTGATCTATTTGTGAGACATGCACAAAATTATTGCCATAAGTCCTAATTAGGCTGTCGTTTACCTCGGCAATGACAAGTTTCGCATTCTCAAGTTGACGTTTTTTAGCCCATAAAGAAGCGCCAAAGCTGCAGAACCCGTGATCATCAGGTGGGGATAGTTCAGTCAATAACACATCGGCTTTATACATATCTGTCACGTCAACAAACGGTATGAGCGTCCCCGGGTCGATATCGACCCTTCTGGTATCTACCGCCTCTTGGCAAACAGCCGTGGGCATCCTGATCGTAATATTGAACGAGTCTTGCCAGCCCTCGTCATACCAACCAAAATCATAGGTTGGGGTGGGAGCAAGCACCCTGACTTTCTTTAATTCTCCCAGCCGGGCGGCTACAGCAAGGCCTATGGAATGCGCTTCTCTGCCTGAGGTAAATACCACTGAGTCACCGGACTTGACGAAGCTAGCTGCCTCTTCTGCAGAGATAAACTTCTTCTTATAGTCTTCTACCCATTTAGTCATACAGTCTTCCCCGTTCGCTGGGCCCACCCTTCTGAGCCAGACATAAGATATTCTTTACTGAATCTTAAGATTTTCCCTGTCTAGAACTTGGCTTTGGTTCCAAACGGACCCAACGTGAGCGTGTTCATGAGCGCTTCCAAGCTATCAAGCTTCTCCATGCTCATAATCTGATTGGCCGTCTGCTCAATTTGCTCATCGGGCAATATTCCCTCAGTGAACTTACGGTAGAGCTCTCGGAAATGCTCTTTAGCAAGCGGCTCACCTGGCGAACCGACCGCGTACTGTCTTTCTTTTGTGAGTCTCCTGCCATTCTTCAGAATGAGGTCGATCACAGCTGGTGATTCCATGGTGCCAGAAGGCCAATCATAATGAATCGTTACCTTTACTTTACGCCTAGCCTCGTTTAACTTCATATCGTTGACTCTGTCAAGAGCGAAGTGCCCCAGATTTACGTCCTCGTCAACCATTGCCGCAGCCAGAACATGTTGGAAACTGAATTGCAGGTCACCCAGGGTCCTGGGTTCCGGGCGATCTAACACCCTGTCGACTTTGCTTATGTGGACCTCAACACTGTCTATTTGCTCATAGGCTACGTTGTTATCCCTCATCAGCTCAAGTAGGGCGTCAATCTGTCTATGCGTTCCAAAACAACATGGGTACTTCTTTACCCATATCTCTTCAAGAAGCCATCTCGTTCCCAAGTCCTCAATAATTGCCTTCGGTTCGACCTTTTCCTTTCCCAGCAAATAAGAGAGAAACCTGCCTATCTCCGGGTTGCCATTCAATCCCGCCCCGGCCATTTGACCAGCCATGAGACCCTGAAGGGATTGCATGGCTGATTCAAAATAATGAGCATCGGTGCCAAAATTCAGAAAGGATAGAGGGGGCGCCGACATTCCAAGTCCAAGTGCCCAAGTGGTTTTCTGTTCATCCAAACCAAGGGCTTTAGCCGCTGCTGCCGCCGGGCCAACCCCTCCAGGAACAAGCTGAAGGCCCACGTGCTGGGTTGGAAACAAACATGTCCGACAGTGGACTTCGAGGCCAACAGCAGAGGCCTCCAGAAACTGTCTTCCAGACAGCGCTCTCCTTTCCCCCAGGGAAAAGGTTATCGGGAACACCGTAATATCCCAAGAAGCGCCACCGTCGAACCTGTCGTCTTCCAGCTCGCTTTGATGTGCAAAAATTGTGTGGGCAAATACAGCCTCCCACAAAGAAGCTTTGAAACCACAGCCAATAATTCCAACTTCCGGGGTTGCATGACTTTCCCTAATGTATTCAGCTGTTTTCTTGCCCGTCGGCATGGTGGACCCAGCTAAGATCCCCGAAATCGTCTTTAGGGCGAGCCCCTTCACAAACTCCAAAGTGCTTTCCGGAATATCCTCAAGTTGGGTCTGAGTAATGAATTTCACCATCGCGTCGGAAACATCTCCACTCATCTTTCCCTCTCCCATCTCTGCTCTCATATCAGGCTTCGACCTGCTAAACCACCTTAATTTAGTATTGCCATTATATTTCCTGAGCAGCCCGGTAAGCTGAGTGTATGGCGGCCGGCAAATGCTTCGGCTCAACACAATCGCCCACTTCATAAACCTCAGCAACTTTACCCTTCATTTCTTCAGTCAATGCATTATTCGGAACTCTTTCAAGCGCCAATAGCACTGTGTCGACTTTGATCAGGTGCTCTTCCCCCCGTCTATCAGCTACCACCACACCCTCATCCCTTATGCTTTTTAAGGTGGCCTCGGTCAGTATCTCAACTCCAGCTTCTCTCAAGTAGTCAAGAAGGAGCGGCCATCGGGCAAGCAAATATGGGGCTCTTCCTACACGTTTTCCTTTTTCTATCAAAGTAACCTTTTTCCCGTCTCTGCCCAAGGAGCAAGCCACCTCCGCGCCATTGTCTCCTCCTATGACAGCCACACTCATGCCGATATCAGATCTTTTCTTGGTTAGATAGTCGTCCAGGATGACTACATTCGATTTGTCAACTCCCGGGATACCTTTGGGCACGCTTGGTCCAGCGCCACTTGCCATGATTATGACATCCGGTTTTTCCAAATCAACCAACTCAGAGGTTACCTCTTTTCCAAGCTTTAGTCCTACTTTCAGTCGTTCTAGTTCGTGAATTTGCCATTTCACCACGTGGTTCAAATTGCTTGTGTAAAGGTGAGGGATATTGGTAGCAAGCCTAGCTATGCAACCGCCCAACTCCTTTTCTTTTTCATAAAGGGTGACCCTGTGTCCTCTCAAGGAAGCCACCCTGGCTGCTTCCATCCCGGCGACGCCACCACCTACCACCAAAACCTTCCTGGGATTCACAGCGGGCTTCAATTCATACTCATAGGGCATCCTGCCGATAGCATAGTTTATAGCGCACCTGGCGCTTGACATGCCAAAAACCATAACTGCGGTGCAATAGTCGCACGCGGTACACATTCTTATATCTTGAGGCCTGTTTTCAACGATCTTCCTCGCAAAGTCTGTATCCGCATAGGAAACGCGCCCAAATGCGACAATATCGGCTCTTCCGCCAGCGATAATGCTCTCACAAAGCTTTGGGTTCATCAACTTCCCAGCAGTGATCACCGGCACCTTCACAACTTTTCTGATAGCCTCCGCCAGATAGACTATTACCCCCATTTTCTTGTAGATCGGCTGAATGAGCCAGTAGTCATCCATCGATGCTCCAGTGCCTGCCGAAACATCTATGGCATCTGCACCAGCCTCAACGAGACGGGGCACTATCTTCAGCATGTGCTCCAGATTCGCTGTACCTCTACTTCGGTCAGAATCAGATGTATAGGTGGTGGCAAAAGCTCGCACCCTCTCTCGAGGCGTCAAACCTAAGAAATCATCGCCGCTTATCCTTATATAAACAGGGCAGTCTACCTTTTCTTTAATTCGTCTTATCACCTCCATCGCGTACAAGGCCGAGTCTCCCCACTTGTCTGTGCGTCTGTTCAAATAGGGCGTCATAAATTGATGAATAAGGAAACCATGAGCGCCGTGCAGCATAATCATATCATAACCTGCTCGACTGCAGATAACGGCGGCATCTACATAACGTTGTATCGTATGTTCGATTTCCTCTTCCGTCATCTCTTTCGGGGGCGCCACCCAGGGTCTCAACGTTATGTTTGATGGTGCCCAAGAGGCCGTACCCATCCACGAAGCATCCGCATTTCCCCCAGGATCAGCCAACTGAATGGCTGCCTTAGCCCCCCCCTCGTGAATTGCGCTGGCTAGATCGCCAAGTCCGATTTGCCGCCTTGGATGATCGGCCACGAGCATTCTAGCCGTTACACTGGATTCCCGTCGGATTGCGGTTGCTTCAACGACCACCAAAGCAAAGCCACCTCTGCTCCTCTGTCGATAAAGCTCGAGCAAACGGTCCGTTACGTAACCATCCTCGCCGGCGAGAAGTCCAACCATAGGATTTGCCACCATTCTGTTTTTTAGCTCTACGTTGCCAATTCTAATAGGCTCGCAAAGGTAAGGAAACATCTCCCTCATATGCTCTCTCCTTATAGTTATTGCAGTACCTTGGATTTTGACTCCGGTTTATGAGCCTCCTAAAATCTCCTCCAACGGTTTCGCCTTTTTAACCCATTCGGCCCTCTCAAAGGGCGGCTCAGGATAAATTACCGGGCCGTGTGCCTTGGAAGGTAAAATCACCGTTGACACGGCGGGTGCCATGCTGGTCTCTTCCCTTTGGTTGGTTGCCCAGGCTTCTATATCTACGCAGCACCTGCCATCATCCATGTATTTTTTCACAACTCTTCCTTCGTAAAAGGTCGTATCCCCCACCATATTAAAGCTTCTCAAGTCACCTTTCATTTTCCAAAGGAAACCCTCGTCTCCCATCCAATTCGTCAGCAGGTTGCAGAGCCAGCTCATTCTTTGGCAGCCGTAATCATACGCACGCTCAACACCGATTTCTCGTGCATATGAATCGAACACATGAACGAGTTCAGGAATGTCCCTTTCACCAAGCTCCTTAACAAACATTAACCCACCTGGGTGTCTTTTTACCCAGTCATAAGCGATTTTGTGCGCCTTGTAAAACTGAGAGCCTCCTCCCATCATCCAGGTAATTATATCTCTTACCGTTAATGGCCCCTTAACCATGGGACCTATTTTCTCACCTATTTCCACGTCCTCCCAAAATCGCGTTTCAGCTCCCCTTACATCCTCGTTTTCATACAAATCATAGATTCTTCGGAGTTCTTCCTCCGTATACGACGGTTTGGGTATCCCCTTAAATTTCCCTGCACTTCCTGCTTTCGATCTCTCAGCAAATATGCTATAGCCTTTCTCCCCTCCCACCAGCTCGCTTTTTTGATTCACATACAAAACAAGGGAGTAGTCTATCCATGTTCTTCCCTTGCCCATCTTCCCAGCCTTTTCATCTTGATCAAGAAGGACACAGATTACTTTGAACTCATCTCCCTCGTAGATTGGAAGATACCATTCCCATTCTCCTCCCGAATACCACCCATGAACCCCGGTAAAACCTCTACCTGGAGACAGCCATCGAACAGAATATAGGAAAGCTGGGCTGGCTATCACACACCCGTATTTCGTGTTTCGGGCATACGCTCTGTCTCTAAACAAAGGATTGGTATCGCCTAACCCATCAGCAAAATGTCTAATTGTGTCCCAACTTGCTTGGGTATTGAAATATATATCTCTGGGATAAAACGGCTTAAAACTTCTCTCCCGCCTCCTCTTGATCAGATCATCTGTTACTTTCATGTGCCCTTCAATCGATGCCATCTGTCACCTCCCTCACACTTCCTTGATCACACCCGAATTGCTAAAGGATAGAGATTGCTTTCATACCTCTTGAGGTACAAATCCGTTCAATGCCATAACGTGGAAGATATCGCTAACTAGAACTCAATTTCCTTTTCATCAATGACGAATACTCTTCTCATGTCAGTAATACGTTCCGTAAACGCATCCTGACTTTGGCTGAGCATATATTCAGTGCCTTTTTTCGCATTTTCAAGATTATCAAACCATATTTGCGCCATGCCGAAAAATTCGGGTTCTGCCTCTGGAGCAGAAACTAACTTGGCAATCACGTATTTTTTTATTCCGTATTGCTTCAGCATTTCCACGACCCTGGGAGTATGAACCTGGTGCCATAGCTCGAATGATTCATCTCGATCGTAGCCTTCTTTTAGCCGAAATGTACTCACGAATCTCACCATTCCTTATCCCCTTTCAGGCATCTAGTTTGCCATGCTTAGCGTTTTAGAGATTTTCGCTCCTCCGAATTCCCATAAAGCACTCAGCGCAATTTCCATTGCGGTTTTCTCTTTTCTTTGAAGGCGCGTTTCGCCTCAACAAAGTCCTCAGACTTGAAAACAGGGGTCACAATATGCTCCGTCAAAGCCAAGGCGCTTGTATAATCCATATCCCGGGTTCTAGAGTACACCTCTTTCATGGCTCTCTGAGCCAGCGGCCCGTTGTTGCACAATTCTTCAGCCATACTACTTGCAGTGGATATAAGCTCTCTATACTCAACAATTGCGTTCAGTAGTCCCAATTCGTAAGCACGTTGAGCGTCTATAGACCTAGCCATTAGCAAAAGCTCAGCGACAATCCCTGGGGGCAGATACCTGGAAAGACGAGCTGTGAAAAGCACGGGCATATTTATCTTCGCTTCTGGGAGAGCAAAACTGGCATCATCGGAACCAATTCTGATATCGCACTCCAAAGCCAGCCAGAAACCCAAACCAAAGACGTGCCTGTGCATTGCAGCGATGATGGGTTTCCATACATGATATTTGCTGGGTGAGAGGCTATCGTCCCCAAACGGGAGGGCCTGCCTGAAGTCCCAAGTATCTGTCTGCACTTCCCCCATATCCGCTCCAGAGCAGAATGATTTTCCGTTCCCACTCAAAACAGCAACCCACAAGTCGCGATCATCCCTAAAGTCTACCCAGATTTCAGCCAATTCCCATGCCATAAATCGTGAGATCGCATTCAGACGGTCCGGTCTGTTCAGCTTGATATGAGCAATGTGCCCTTGTTTTTCGTAAATGACTTCAGACATCCTGCCCTCCTCAGATTAACTCCATCTCCTTTATATCAGGAGAGATAATCATTCTGGGCTCTGTGATTTTTTGTATTTCTTCAATGGTCCAGCCAGGAAGAAACTCCCTCAGCACAAGACCATCATCACTTACTTCAATCACAGCGACATCCGTTACAATAATGTTCACACACTCAGGCGCTGTCAAAGGGAGGCTGCATTTTTTCACAATCTTGAACTTGTTTTCTTTTGTTGTGTGCGTCATGCCCACAATCACTCTTCCAGCTCCAATAGGCATGTCCATCGCTCCGCCGATGTTACCAATCGGTGCATTCGGATCAGCAGACCAATTAGCTAAGTCCCCTTTTTCAGAAACTTGAAGCGCACCAAGAACCGTCGTGCTCACTCTTCCCACCCTGATGGCGTCGAACGCTTCCGCAATATCAAAGATACTCATGCCGGGTTTCGGGGACAGATATTGCGCTCCCGCATTGATAAAATTGTAGTCCATCTGTTCCGCCTCATCCAAAGTCAGGACCCTTCCATAACCAAGAGCTCCATTCTCGCTGTGAAAAATTATGGTCTTTTCCTCCGCGATGAAATTAGGCACCATACTTCCGATACCAAAGCCCAAATTCACGTATTCTCCGTCGTTAAGCTCCTTGGCGACTCTCATAGCAATTGCTTCTTCACTCAACCGTTCCTTCATTTTAGACCTCCCTCAGGGATCTGCACGATACGGTCAACGTATATGCCCGGCGTAATAATTTCTTCAGCCCCCAATTCCCCAACATTGACAACTTCATCGACTTCGGCGATCGTGACATTGCAGGCTTTGGCAATGAGAGGATTGAAACACCTCGACGTCCCCCGATATACCAAATTTCCCGCCTGGTCCGCCTTATAGGCACGGACGAAACCGAAGTCAGCCCTAATAGGATATTCCAGCAAATACTCTTTTCCATTGATCACACGTTTCTCTTTGCCTTGCTCATGGACAGTGCCAACACCAACAGGACTGTAAAATGCACCAACGCCACTGCCACCGGCTCTTAACCGGTGAGCGTACACGCCGAGCGGTATCATTTCCACCTCTACTTCCCCTGAAAGCGCCGCATGTTCTAGAGCGGAGTATTCTCCAGTTACCGCTCGTGACCACGTGACATGGGCTTTCTTAACCTGCCCATTTCCTACCAAGATATCGGGCTGTACATATTCCTTGTAGCCGGGCTTATTTTTAAGTGCACCACTTATCCCAAAATTGGGGCAAGGATATACATCCAGTTCCTTTGCACCGAGGTCTTTTAAAGCCGAGATGAGGTTTTGTGGGCAACCACCAGGACCGAGAAATGACATCATCATCAGTGAAGCCCCATCAGGAATGTCCGATACTGCTTCCTTAAAGCTGCTATAAATCTTTTTCATCTTTCTCCATCCTTTTTAGTTTTACAACATTTACGAAGTCTTATCGTCTGTTGTCACATTTATCCCCTCGCATGCAATAGTCAACGCTGATTCGTAACTTCTCTTCCTTCCCCGTAGAATAACAGGCTTGCTTCGCCCGTCATAGGGTGCTCCCCTCGCGCATTATGAGCCTTTAGAACACAATCTACATACTCCACATTGTCGGCTCTATATTTCCGCGTTACCTCACCGCCATAAGTTATGGTGTCTCCTAAAAAAGACGGAGATTCGTATTTCACAGCCAATTTTCTAATTCTCCCACTGACTAGAAGCCAGTCTGACAGCATTCTTGCAGCAAATGCGCCGTGCATTTGTGGGTCGAGGACAGGTTGAGCAAAGCCAAATTCATGAACAAATTCAGGATCATAATGAAACCGCGCAAAGTCCCACGTAGCACCGCAATACATGACTATTTTCACAAAGGAGATCTCGACCACCAGCTTCGGTATTTCTGTCCCTACTTTTATGTCCTTGCAATCCACTGCTTCTCCTAGTAACGGCAAGCCAGCTTTTCTTTGTTAATACCCAGAAGCTTGCCCTTCTGATTTGTATACACTATTTCGGAAGTTACAAAAAGCCATTTCCCACTCTTTCCCTCTTTTTCCTGAACCTCGATTATGGTACGCCTTGCATTTACGACATCATCCGGCCGGACAATTTCCACGATTTCGTATTCATTACTAAGGCGCTGTATGTTTTTCGGGTACCCTAAAAATTTTTCCAGACCAAGCTGAATGCCTGTTTCTTCGTTTATCTCATCTCCCACGTCATATCCTAGCTCAAAAATCAGTGTCGGCGGGGCAATGAGCCCTCCATGCGATGTTTTATCGGCGTATTTCTCGTCCCGATATAAAAGATTCTGGTCTCCAATGGCCTGGGCGAACCTTGTTATCGCCCTTTTTCCGATTTTCTCTGGCGCCTGATAACTAACTGTATCTCCCAATTTTGCCATAACGCTACCTTCTGAAACAATCCCAAATCACCTCAGTTCATTCATGACAAACGAATGCACACGGCCTATCACTGTAACGTAATTCCAATGGATTCCACCATCAGTTCTGCAACGTCCTTGACCTTTATCCGCCCGCTGCCGATAGTCCCGGCAGCTGAATCCAGCGTTACCACGCAATAAGGGCAGGCAGTAACAACGACCTCCGCCCCCACTTCCCGAGCCTGTTCTATTCGCATATTTTCCATACGCTCCCCTCTGCCCCCCGGCATCCAGAGGTGCCCGCCTCCCGCTCCGCAACAAAAACTCTCTTCCTGGCTTTTTTTCATCTCAATGAGATTTATTCCTTGATTAGATGACACGATCTGCCGCAGCACAAGGTGTAGATCGTTGTAGCGCCCTAAATAGCATGGATCATGAATCGTTAATTCCTGATTAATTGATCTTTTGGGTCGAATCTTGCCTTGATTTATAAGGTCCAGGATCAGTTCAGAATGATGTATTACTTCAAAATCAGCGCCGAACTGACCATATTCATGTTTCAGCGAATTAAAGCAATGCGCACAGTGGACCAAGACGCGTCTTACCTTATACTTATTAGCGGCAGCACGGCTTTGAAACAGGCCGTCCTCTCCAATACGCCTACAGGGATCTCCACAGCACTTTTCCTCTGCTCCCAGCACAGCAATGGTAATACCTGCTTCACGAAGCAAGCCCGAAAGTGCCTTGGGTATCATGCGACTACGCTCATCGTAGATGCTTGAACATCCTATCCAATAAACGAAATCGGGATTTCTCTCTTCTTCAAGCAGTGGAAGTCTCAGTGCCCGTGCAAAATCCAACCTCCTGTATTGTGATTCGCCCCATGGATTTCCCAACGAGAGAGTGTTTTCAAGAAAAATGCGTGTATTACTCCCTATATTCCCTCTTTCCACCAATTGACGCCGTAGATCAATAAACAACGATACATGCTCAATACCGACCGGGCATTGTTGCTGACAAGCGCCACAAGTAGTACAATCCCATACAGCCTCTTCAGCTATGCTCTCACCCGATTCTCCGAACAGTTGCCGGCTGTCTCTCGAATTAGAGCTCACCAGAGAAGGAATTCTTTCTAGCAGCTGATTTCTCACTCTTTGCACCACTTCTTTTGGATTAAGCAATTTGCCACTCAAGTGGGCTGGGCACGCCATTTGGCACATTCCACACTCAGTGCAGGCAAAGCTCTCCAAACGCTCCTTGCAGGTCAGATTTTCAATGCTGGGAACAGCAAATTTCCTGGCGATGTCCGCATTTATACTTTTTAGCTCTCCCTTTGGTTTGAGAGACCCCAACAACAAATTAACCGCCAATACAAGGGGAGCCACGATCACGTGAAGCAGCCTGCTGAAAGGTAGATAGGCGATAAACGCTGCGGTCAAAACCGCATGAATATGCCAAATATATCCGTAAATATCCGTCAAAACCGATGGATTTGTAAAATACCTGCTGATCCAGAATCCAACGGGCGCATAGGCGCTTGCGGTCGGCGAGCCCGTCATTCCGATCCTTATTCCTTCTAGAATGAAACCCACGACGACAATAGCACCTATCAAACCGAGAGCAAGCCAATCGTGGGAGGAAACCGCCTGGACCCGGGTGGATCGACTCCGTATGCCACGCGCGGATGCCATTGCTATTCCGATAAGCAGCAGGATGCCGGAAATATCAAAAAAGGCTGCTGTTAGAGGATGATTTTTGTCCA
>SMTZ1_10001852_pt1 | contig 25940 bp, 25 predicted proteins | sample DeeMarSWOR136_30_FD_25667 | JGI IMG/M metagenome (IMG submission 25667)
GAGGAGATGTTTTCCTAGTCGATCTGAATCCTGTTGTAGGCGCAGAACAGGCAGGCATAAGGCCTGCTCTAGTAATACAGATAGACAAAGCAAAATGCAGCTAGCCCTCACACGGTCATCATTCCGTTCACCACAAGGATAAGAGAGGTCAAGCTACCTTCTCATGTCAGGATACCTGCTGGTATTGGTGGATTGGCAGAATAGTCGATACTTTTGTGTGAGCAGATAAGAGTCATTGATAAAAGAAGGCTAGTGCACAAGATAGGCAGTGTTGAAGAAGAATATCTAAGAGAGGTTGGAATAGCTATCAAGGTGATCTTAGGTCTGGAATGAACGAGAAGCGTAGAGGCAAGATTAAGACTGAGATTTAGGGCCTTCACCCGATAAACCAAATGAGCACAACAAACGCAAAGCACTCAACAGACTCAAGCAACTGTTAGACTATGAGCACCGTCCAGAGAATCGCCAAAAATACCACAGCATTACTCGTAGCTCAAGTTGCCAGTTATCTCTTGGCTTTTTTCTACATGATGTACACCGCCCGTTACTTGGGTGCTGCTGGTTTTGGCATCCTCTCCTTCGCGCTTGCCTCTATTTGGAGCGCAAGAATTGGCTATGCTATTCCCCATAGGAAACTGCGAACATTGTAAGTAAGCTCTTGGTCTCGAGCGTATTGATGGGTGTCTTTATTAGATGCTTTTATAATTTAAACTTGTTGGTGCTAATACCGTGTTTGGTAGTGCTCTATTTTGTGGTATTATATGTATTCGGAGGAATGGACAAAGAGAACGTAAGTTTGATGCGAGGAGCTGCAGATAAGTAATGAGTGAATCAAGCTATCAATTAGGCAGAAAAAGCTACATGAAGAGAATCCCGAGATGGGGGTTGTTGATGATATGAAGGTAGTGATTCTCTGCGGTGGGCGGGGGATGAGGTTGCAGGAGGAAACTGAATTTCGTCCCAAGCCACTTATCCCCATCGGTGGACGGCCTATCCTCTGGCATATCATGAAAACTTATGCCCACTATGACTTTCGGGAGTTCATTCTTTGCCTTGGCTATCGGGGCGAAATGATTAAGGATTATTTCTTGAATTATGAGGCTATGAGCAGTGATTTCACTATCCGTCTCGGCCATCAGTATTCCCTAAGTTACGATAATGTGCACAAGGAACAGGATTTTATAATTACGTTGGCTGAAACTGGATTAGAAACAATGACTGGTGGGCGAATAAAGCGCGTGGAAAAATACATAGGCGGCGACACCTTCATGGTAACGTATGGTGACGGAGTAGCTGATATAGATACCCGAGCCTTGGTAGAATATCATCGTCAGCATGGCCGGCTGGCTACAGTAACAGTGGTACATCCGGTTTCACGTTTTGGTATCCTTACACTGGATGATAACTCAGCAGTTCTCAGTTTTGCCGAGAAGCCTCAAATGGGGGAGTGGATCAGTGCCGGCTTTTTCGTGTTTAATCGAAAGGTATTTGATTATCTGAAAGGCGATGATTGTATCTTGGAGCTTGAGCCTCTTGAGCGCTTAGCCCGCGAAGGTGAACTAATGGCTTATAAGCATGAGGGCTTCTTTTATGCTATGGATACTTACCGCGATTATAAGTCTCTTAACGAATTGTGGGATAAGGGCCAAACTCCGTGGAAGAAATGGGGATGAAAGATTCGTTCTGGCAAGATCGCCCTACCTTCGTAACCGGCAGCACTGGGTTACTGGGTGGATGGTTGGTACGCCGCCTTCTTGAAGTGGGTGCCGATATTGTCTGCTTAGTGCGGGATTGGGTGCCACAAAGTGAGCTGGTTCATGCTGGGCTTGTTGAGCAAGTGAAAGTCGTTCGGGGTCATATCTGCGACCAGACACTTTTAGAAAGGATACTAGGGGAATATGAAATCGACACCGTTTTCCACCTGGCAGCCCAAACAATCGTTGGCATCGCCAGCCGAAACCCCCTTTCAACTTTTGAGACGAATATTCGTGGTACCTGGACATTGCTTGAGGTATGTCGCCGAAGCCCCACAATCCGTAGCATTGTAGCAGCTTCGTCCGATAAAGCTTATGGTGACCAAGACCAATTGCCCTACAATGAGGACGCACCCCTACAGGGTCGTTATCCCTATGATGTAAGTAAGTCCTGTGCCGACCTGCTTACCCAGTCATACGCTGTTACCTATAGACTACCAGTGGCTATTACCCGCTGTGGGAACTTCTATGGTGGAGGCGATTTGAATTGGAACCGCGTTGTACCAGGGACTATACGGTCAGTGCTGCGCGGTAAACAACCTATCATACGCTCTGATGGTCAATATGTGCGAGACTACTTTTATATTGAGGATGCGGCTGCCGCCTATATTTTGCTAGCTGAAAAGCTGTCACAAAATCAGGACTTAAGGGGAGAAGCATTCAACTTCTCCAATGAGGCACCAGTATCAGTGATAGAACTTGTCGAGCATATTTTGCACTTGATGGGATCTCCCCTGAAGCCGGTCATTCGGAATGAGGCTACCAACGAAATCCGTAAACAATATCTAAGCGCGGCCAAGGCTCGTGAGCTACTTGGTTGGCAGCCGATATTCACATTGGATGAGGGGTTGAAACGAACAATTTCCTGGTATCAGGAGTTTTTTGCTCGTGAGTAATACGGTTGATACGCTGAGGATGCAGATTATTGACCTGGTCCGAGAGTACTACAAAGCTGCTTTTCCAAAACATAAGTTCAGGCCCGGGGTAAGCTCTATTCCCTACGCCGGTCGGATCTTCGATGACGAAGAGCTTGTCAACTTGGTCGAGGCTGCCCTGGACTTCTGGCTAACCACCGGGCGCTTTGCTGATCAGTTCGAGCGTGAGTTTGCCCACTTCTTCGGTGTGGACTACTCCATCCTGGTGAACTCTGGTTCGTCAGCCAATTTGCTGGCGGTATCTTGCCTGACTTCACCCAGCCTTGGTGAACGGCGGCTGAGCTCCGGCGACGAGGTTATCACTGTCGCGTCAAGTTTCCCGACAACGGTTAACCCTATCATCCAGAATCAACTCGTTCCAGTGTTCGTAGATGTAACGATACCCACTTACAATGTGGATGTGGCACAGCTTGAGGAAGCCTACTCTGGGCGAACCCGTGCTGTAATGCTGGCTCACACACTGGGAAATCCGTTTGACCTGGAGACCGTGACAGATTTCGTTCGGCGGCATGGCTTGTGGCTTATTGAAGATTGCTGCGATGCTGTTGGAGCAACATATGGAGGGCAAAAAGTTGGCACCTTTGGCGACCTCGCTACAGCCAGCTTCTATCCTGCTCACCATATCACAATGGGTGAGGGAGGGGCAGTCCTTACCAACTCACCTCTTCTTAACAAGTTGGTAGCGTCGTTCCGGGACTGGGGACGAGATTGTTGGTGCAATCCCGGTAAGGACAACACTTGCGGGAAGCGTTTCGAGTGGCAGCTAGGTGACCTTCCCTATGGCTACGACCACAAGTATATCTATTCGCACATTGGTTATAACCTTAAGCTGACTGACATGCAGGCTGCAGTTGGTGTAGCTCAATTGAAAAAGCTACCAGTTTTCATCAAAAAACGACAGGAGAATTTTCAGTACCTATATGATGGTCTGAAGGACCTGGAGAGGTATTTCATCCTGCCAAGGGCTACGCCCAATTCAAGCCCAAGCTGGTTTGGATTCCCACTGGGGGTACGCCCAGCGGCACCCTTCACTCGCAATCAGGTGGTGCAATATTTAGAAAAACATAAAATTGCTACTCGGTTGTTGTTTGGCGGAAACCTGGTACGTCAACCAGCGTATCGCGACGTTCGACATCGAGTCGTGGGCAATTTGACAAATTCAGATTTTGTGATGAACCAGGTCTTCTGGATTGGGGTATATCCTGGGCTTTCACAGAGAATGTTGGAATACATTCTGGAGTGTTCTCATATTATGCCGAAGGAGTTAAAGTGCGTTGCCTTGTGACTGGTGCAACAGGTTTTCTTGGTTCACACCTTACTCGCCTCTTATTAAAAAAGCGGAATGAGGTTAGTGTTTTGATACGACCGAACAGTGATATCTGGCGAATTGGAGACATATTGTCAGGGGTAAGAGTCATCCGTGGTGACATAGCTGCGGTGAGCCATGTTTCTGACGAGATTCAGTCCTTTAAACCTGACGTAGTGTTTCATTTAGGATGGCATGGTGGAAATAGCTACAAGTATCAAAACGACCCATCTCAGATTTTTAAAAACTTGTATGGGAGCCTCGAATTGGTACACTTGGCCAAGAGCTTGAGACCATTGCCTGACACATTATACGGAATGAGCAAGTACTGTGTGTGCCTATTGGCACAGAAGATTTCCCAGCTGTGCGGAATCGATTTCACTTGGCTTAGACCCTTTTGGATTTATGGTCCTTACGATGATCCATTGCGAATGATCCCCTCGGTTATTCTAGCGCTTGCCCGGGCTGAAAAGCCGGCACTGACATTAGGCGAACAGCGCTGGGATTATCTGTATGTGGAAGATGCTGTTGAGGCTATATGGAAGGTTGCTGTTAATCCTGAAGCCCAAGGGATTTACAATATGGGTTCAGGGGAAGCACATACTATAAGGAGCATCGTTGAAAGGATTCGGGACTTAATTGATCCTGCCCTACCACTTGGCTTCGGCGAGGTGCCTTATCGTCCTGACCAGATTATGCATCTTCAAGCTGATATCTCACGGCTGAAGCAAGCAACTGGGTGGTCACCCAATGTGGATTTAGATGAAGGGCTACGGCGAACAGTGGAGTGGTTTTGGGAGAATCGGGGGCGTTATGATGAATGCCGATTCTGACTTGTTGTTGCTCAAGGCGTGTCGAAGTTGCGGCGGTGAATTGACAGAGTTCTTTCATTACGAGGCTGTCCCCATCGCTGGTACTTATCTAACAGAATCAGATTTAGGTAAAGAGCCCTTGTTTCCACTTACGGCTACTCTTTGTAAGAATTGCGAGCTTATTCAGCTTAGAGAGATTGTTCTAAGTAGCATATATACTAGTTACAGATTTGTGGGCACTGGCTCAGCAAGCTATCGTGCTTACTTAGAGCAGATGGCGGAATCTCTCATTAGTGAATGGGATGTACGGAATAAGAGGATCCTTGAAATTGGATGTAGCAACGGGTACTTATTAAAGCAATTGCGTGAGAAAGGTAGCAATCAAGTATTCGGTTATGAGCCATCATTCCAACTTCAGCAAGCATGCCTAGAAAGTGATATCCCTGTTTCTGGAGCTTTTTTCTCTTCCGATAGCCTTATTGAGTGTCCAATTTTGCCAGCCGATGTCATCATAATCCGACATGTTTTAGAGCACGTTGACGATTTGCACGGATTCCTCAATGCTGTCTCAGCAGTACTCACTGAGACTGGCTTTCTTATCATTGAGGTACCGGATGTGGAAGCAATTTTGACCAAGGGTTTCTATTTTCACTTCTATCACGAGCATCTATCCTATTTTTCCCTTACTAGCCTCCAGAAATTGCTGAGCCAGCATGGATTTAGAATCATATGGCATAGAATTGTGAAGATTCATGGTGGCTCACTATATATCGTATGCAAGCGCTACCATAAAATTCATTCAACTGATTTGCTCAGTAGCAAGGCGGCTAATAATTTAGAGAGGGTATGTAGAGCTTTCGCTACCCACATGCAAGCCTATTTGGATACTCTGCATCGCTTTGTTGATGAGCAGTGTGCAGATGGTGCACGCTTTGGGGGGTATGGAGCAGCCCACCGGACAACCATTGCGTGCAGTTTAGCTAAGATGACGCGTGACCACATTAAGTACTTGGTGGATAAAAATCCGTATCTGCATGGTTTCTACACCCCAGGGGCACATTTACCCATATATAGTCCGAATAGGTTATACCAAGAGCCCACAGATGCGATTATCATCTTTGCCACATCGTTTGAAGAAGAGATAATAAAGGAACAGCAGACTTTTAGAGAGGCGGGGGGACGTTTCGTTTCCCTACTTCCCGAACCAAGGTATTTGCCATGAGTAGTGAATTGAAGGAACCTATACTGGCAAGAGCTATTCGAGCTCATGTCTTGCATATGACGCACAGAGCTAATGCCTCCCACGTTGGCAGTTGCCTCTCCATCGCCGACCTGCTGGCGGTGCTATATAGCGATGTATTGCGGGTTGACCCAGCCAGACCGGGTTGGCCTGACCGGGACCGCTTCATTTTGAGCAAAGGGCATGGTTGCGCCGCCCTCTATGCTGTGCTCGCTGCTGAGCAAGGCTTTTTCCCTGAGGAATGGCTGGATACCTACTGTCAAGATGGAGCACATTTGGCGGGACATATTACGCACCGCAATATGCCTGGGGTGGAGGTATCCACCGGTTCACTTGGTCAAAATCTTTCCGAAACACTCGGACTCCGATTCGCCTGGCTCCGGTTATTTTCTGCTTACGGTGCAATGGATGATCGTAGTTGGTTGATACCCCATGTTATCCTTACGCTTCTGCGAGGTGAAAGGCCATCACTGACACTCGACGAGCAGCGCTGTGATTATTTGTATGTTGAAGATGCTGTTGAGGCCATCTGGCGGGCTGCCATTACTCCTGGGGCGCAAGGGATTTTTAATCTGGGTTCAGGCGAAGCGTACACGATACGGAGCATCGCTGAACGGATCCGGGATTTAATTGATCCCAGTTTACCCCTTGGCTTTGGTGAAGTGCCTTATCGTCCTGACCAGATTATGCATCTGCAGGCTGATATCACAAAATTGAAAAAGGCAACCAGCTGGAAACCTCGAACAAGTATTGACGACGGTTTAAGACAAACCGTGGAATGGTACAGAGAAAGAAAGGAGCGTGGCTTATGGCTGAAAACCAGATGAGTGAAAAACAGCAAGAAGAGATAATGAAAGTTGGTCATCATTGGACCAAACATACAAGTGCAGAGGCTGATGTGATTCGAGATCTGTGTGATGCCTTCGAAGCTTCCCATTTATCACTTGCGCAAAGATTGGAGTCCTTCCCTCGCCATCAGCGACGGCAGGTTATTGCTCGTTTTCTTACAAAGTACGAAATATTCAAGTTGATTCTTCCCGTAAACGGCAGCGTCGTTGAGTGTGGTGTGTTCATGGGGGGAGGTATAGTAGCTTGGTCGCACTTCTCGGCTATCCTTGAGCCATATAACCATCCCCGATGTGTAATTGGATTTGATACCTTTTATGGTTTTCCTGATGTGCATGAGAAGGACGTTCTCCGAGGAGTATCAGAGCATCTTCATGAAGGAGGGCTCAGAACAGACGACAGGATTTTAGACGAGATTAAGCAGCTGGTCGCAATTCATGACCGGAACCGCCCCCTGGGTCACATCCCTAAAGTGGAATTGGTGGCCGGGGATGCCTGCCAGACCATACCACGATACATTGATGAACACCCACATCTCTTGGTCAGCCTACTGTATCTGGATTTTGATATCTATGAACCAACTAAAATCGCGCTTCAACACCTGTACCCACGAGTGGTCAAGGGAGGCATCGTGGCTTTTGACGAGCTCAACTGTGCCGAGTTCCCTGGCGAGACTAGCGCATTACTTGAGACCTTAGATTTAACTAAAGTGGAACTTCGTCGATTCCAACTCGACCCCTACATTTCATATTTTATAAAAGGCTGACGGTATGAATGAACGCAGTCATACTCGTTATCTTGCCCGCACAATCCGTGCCCACGCCTTACGCATGGTTCACAAAGCCAATGCGTCCCACATTGGCACCTGTCTCAGCATGGCCGACCTGCTGGCTGTACTGTACGGCCGGGTACTTAGGGTGGACCCCACCCGATCAAATTGGCCCGAGCGCGACCGCTTTATACTAAGCAAGGGACATGGGGCAGCTATCCTCTACGCCGTCTTGGCAGAGCGGGGGTTCTTCCCTGTTAAGTGGCTGGATACTTACTGCCAAGATGGCTCAAAATTGGCTGGCCATATTACGAGCCATGGCGTGCCTGGCGTGGAGGTCTCCACTGGCTCGCTGGGGCATGGCTTGCCCATCGGCTGTGGCATAGCATTGGCGGGAAAACGTGAGGGAAGACCTTACCGCGTCTTTGTGATACTCAGCGACGGTGAGCTGGATGAAGGATCAAATTGGGAAGCGATTCTGTTCGCCTCGCAGCACCATCTAGATAACCTGGTGGCGATTGTAGATTACAATAAAATACAGAGCTTCGGCATTGTCAAAGAGGTGCTAGACCTGGAACCGCTGACTGCGAAATGGCAGGTTTTCGGCTGGGCAGTGCGGGAAGTTGATGGACATGACTATACTCAAACTGAGAACGCTCTCAAAGGCATCCCTTTTGAGCTCGGCAGGCCCAGTTGCATCATTGCACACACTACTAAAGGCAAAGGTGTGTCTTTTATGGAGAATCAACTTGCCTGGCATTATAAGTCGCCTAATGCCGAGCAACTACGCCAGGCACTGACTGAGCTGGGAGTATCTGAGTGAGAACCACCTTCATTCACACGTTAATAGACTGTGCCAGGGCTAATGAGCACATCTGGCTTCTGGTAGGAGACCTTGGCTATTCCGTGGTTGAACCTTTCAGGCAGGAGTTCTCTGACCGCTTCATCAATGTCGGCGTGGCCGAGCAAAACATGACCGGCATCGCCACCGGGTTGGCGCTTTCAGGCAAGATTGTTTTCACCTACTCCATTGCCAACTTTCCCACTCTACGCTGCCTGGAGCAGATACGCAATGATGCCTGCTATCATAACGCAAATGTCAAAATCGTTGCTGTAGGTGGTGGATTTGCTTATGGTGCTCAGGGAATGACACATCACGCCACTGAGGACCTGGCGATAATGCGTGCATTGCCTAATATGACAGTGGTGGCCCTAGGTGACCCAGTAGAGACGGCGCTGGCGACACGAGCCATTATTGAGTGGCCTGGCCCGTGCTACCTGCGGTTAGGCAAGGCAGGTGAACCTGTTGTCCATAAAACATCTCCCGATTTCCAGATTGGCAAAGCGATTAGAGTGCGGGAGGGTGGCGATGTCACGCTGATTGCCACTGGTGGAATACTATTCAATACTGTACAGGCAACAGAGGAGCTAGCACAGCAGGGAATTCAAGCGAGGGTGTTAAGTATGCCCACTATCAAGCCACTGGACAGTAAAGCGGTGCTAGCGGCAGCCCAGCGAACTAAAGCAATCATAACCGTGGAGGAACATAGTGTGATTGGTGGGTTGGGAAGCGCTGTAGCTGAGGTGTTAGCGGAATCGGGTAATTCACATACTACCTTCAGGCGAATAGGTATAAAGGATGAATTTTGCCAGCAAATCGGTAGCCAGGAACACCTACGGGGAATCTATGGCTTATCAGTCGATGGCATTATTCAGGTTGTTCAGTCAGTGATGGAAATGATACCCCAATGAGTAGGCATGGCTTCGAATCACCCGAGCCAATGGTTAAATTAAGTCAGAAAGTTGACATGATATGAAAGAAAAACTAAATAAATTTGCTAAAAATATTACATCACAACATGGTGAAGACGGAATCTTAGAATACATCATAACCCATGCTAAAGCACAAATCCGTAAAACCGCCTGTGAATTTGGCGCTTGGGACGGAAAGTTTTTGTCAAACACCTATAACCTTTGGCATGATCAGGGTTGGAAAGCTATCTTAATAGAATCTTCTTCAGACAGATATAGAGAATTAGTACAGAATTGTTCAGGCAAAGATGTCCATGCTCTTAATTGTCGCGTAACCCCAAAAGGGGAGGGAAGTCTCGACCATCTCTTCAAAATAAATGCATTCGACCCCAAGATTGGAATTTTATCCATAGACATTGATTCAGATGACTACTATGTTTGGAAAAACCTTTCATATGTTGATCCACAAATTGTCGTGATTGAACATAACCAAACTATTCCTGGTTATATTGAGTACCACGACCCGGAAGAAGATATTTTTCTAAGATGTTCAGCTAAGTCATTGGAATCTTTGGGGTTAGAAAAAGGTTATAAGTTAGTGTGCTGTACTGTGACTAATAGCATCTTTGTCAAGGAGGCACTATTCAATGCTGATAAATTCCCAGACATGCCTGTGGAATATTTATTTGATTATAGTCACTTGAGCCCTCAGATATTACTAGCTGGCACAGACAACATGTATCCAGTATTTTCTAAAAAACTATCTTTCAAAGGCAAAATTCTATTCAGAATTCTATTCAGACTAATATTTAGAGTTTTATCTTTAATTGGCAAAAAGCGTTATATTAGACCATCAGAAAATGTCATTCGTCAAATAAAGAAATATGATTTAGATATATAAATATTTGGGTATTGTGAAAATAGAGGTTGTTTAGTCAGCGATGGAAATGATACCCCAACAAGCTTTAGGGGTTTCAAACCAACACATCCGAACTGGGAGAGAATGAAAGCAAACGCAAAAGAGCGCCGGGACTTCATCATCATTATGCTTGGCCGGGGCTTGCAGGCCGTTATCGGGTTTGCTGCCATTCGCCTCATGACCTCTCTACTATCTCCTGGGGAAGCAGGCCGATACTATATCCTGCTCAGCTTGTCAGCTTTCTTCGCCCTTTTCCTCATAAGCCCAATGGGGAACTACATCAACCGGAAAACACATGAGTGGCATCGAAATGGGGCAATACAGAACTATCTCCGCCTTTTCTGGTTATACCTTCTTGGCGTTGCCTTGTTTGCCTTTTTTGTCCTTCTGTTGCTAAAAAGCACTGTAGGTCTTGGTATAGATATTACCTGGTTATGGCTGTTGGCCCTGGTAGCCGGAGGCCTATTATTTAACACAGCTAATGGTGTCGTAACAACAATCTTAAATATGCTGGGCAACCGCATCTGGTTTGTTATTTTTACCCTTTTAACCCTCTGCGTGGGTTTGGGGCTATCATTCTTTTTTACAAGCAAGATAAATGCCCAGGCTGAGTATTGGTTAGCGGGCGTGATTCTTGCGCAGTTTTTGATCTTCTTGCTATCTTACCGCTATCTAACAACGAGCTTAGACCGTTCAAGGAACGAACCCAGACCTAGATTGCCAAGCATACCTAAATTTAGCACGATGTTGCCACCGTTTCACTTCGCCTGGCCACTGGCAATGGTTGCCGGTTTAATTTGGGTACAGTCACAGTCGTATCGATTTGTCCTTGGTCATTTTGGGGGACTCGAAGCAGTTGGACTTTTTGCCGTCGGCTATGGCATTGCTGTTTCAATTACAACAGTTTTTGAATCCATCTTTGACCAATACTACTTCCCCATTTTCTATAAGGAGGTTTCAACCGCAGACTTAGAAGGCAGGAAGACTTCCTGGAATAGGTTTGCTGCTTATCTGTTTCCTGCTGCTATTGTAATGATTGCGTTCATTATTGCGTGTGCTCCTTATCTGATCAAACTATTAGCAGCGCCACAATTTCATGAAGCTGGTCGGTTCATTCTCTGGGGTGGGCTCGCTGAGCTTACCCGCCTACTGGCACGCGGTTTCTCGATGATGGCTCATGCCGAGATGAAAACAACCTGGCTTATCCTTCCCGGTGTAACCGGTGCCATTGTTGCCTTGGGGGGAGTCCTTGCCCTGGCACAGTGGAACCCCCAGATAGGGACAGGCATAGCCCTTACGGTAGCAGGGTTTGCAATGTTACTTCACCTTGCCATCAGGTTACATAAAAAGGTTGCCTTTAACCTTCCCTGGCGGCGTATATTTATTTCGATTGCCCTTTCTGCCCCTTTATTGGTTATCCTCCTTGTGTATGTTAACCCGCTTATTGGGCAGCCCACTTATGTTCAAGCAATCGTGGTACTGGCGATTGCTGGCGGCTATTTGGCAGCGGTGCAATACTTGATGGCGACTCGCTGGATTAATAGTATTAAAATTAAAGGGGGTATCTCATGAAGGTCATCATAGTTGCTATGCTCTATGATTATGGCATTGAGGAAAGAGGCTATTCATTTGAGTATTACAATTTTTATCAGCCTCTAAAAGAGATGCATGGCGATGTCCAGATGTTTGACTTTATGACACTCTTTAAGCAAAAGGGGAGGCAGTCTATGAATCAAGAGCTTCTCTACTTGGTGAAAGAATCCAGACCCGACTTGGTTATGTTTTCCCTTTATACGAACCAATTTATTCCCGAGATGGTGGACGATTTAAGAGAATACACGAAGACACTCTGCTTTTTCCATGATGATGCATGGCGGGTAGAATTCAGTCTTTTTTGGGCACGCCATTTTGACTGGTTTACCACGCTAGATTCCCACAGAGTGCAAGAGTACCGCTATCTAGGATATGATAATGCTATCTATTGTCCCTATGCCTGCAACCCGGCAATTTATAAGAAGCTCGATCTTCCCAAGAAATATGATGTATCGTTTGTTGGCCTCGCTAATCCATACAGGAAATGGTTCATCCGAAAGCTCAAGAAGGCTGGTATCAATGTATACGCTGCGGGCTCGGGCTGGTCTGTGGGGCACCTTGCACAGGATGAGATGGTTCGGGTGATCAATCAAAGCAAGATTAACCTGAACTTGTCCAATAGTAGGTCTTGGGATGTTCGCTACCTGCTATCGTTGATATCATCGCCAAGAGGCCTGTATAGCTGGCTTCGCTCACCAAAGAATGTAGAGCAAATGAAAGCCCGTACATTTGAAATCAACGGGTGCGGAGGATTCCAGTTATCCCATTATATGGATGGATTAGAGCAGTGTTATGAGATTGGGCAGGAGATTGTGGTTTATCCGGATGTAGATGACCTGATCAGGAAGGTTGGATATTATCTGACTCACGACGATGAGCGTCAGGCAATCGCAAATAGAGGATACCAGAGAACGCTTGCAGAGCACACCTATGCCCAACGCTTTCAGTCTCTATTTGCCAGGATAGGATTTTCCCAAATAACCAGGTTAGATAGTAAATAAATGTCATATAATCAGCCGTTGGTGAGCATCTGTATTCCGACGTACAATGCCGGAAAGACTGTGGTGAGCACCCTTCAGTCCATTCTAAATCAGACCTATCACAATTTAGAGATACTTGTTGTGGATAATGCCTCATCGGACAATACCATGAGTCTGTTACGGCAAGTTAATGACCCCAGATTGGTCATCCACAGGCATAAAAGGAATATTGGTGTCGCAGCGAATTTCAGCAAATGCATTCAATTGGCTACTGGCGAATATATTGCTATATTTCATGCTGACGACCTGTATCTGCCGAATATGGTAGAAAAACAAGTGCGAGTCTTTCAGGATAATCCATCCGTGGGTGCTGTGTTTACCATGGCCAGCTTAATCAATGATCGCGATGACATAATCGGAGCGAGCAAACTGCCAGCCGAACTAAGGGGCAAAAGGGTTTTCCATTATCCTGAGATACTCTCCAGTATCTTGGGGAACGGCAATTTCCTGATGTGTCCCAGCTGGATGGTCAGAGGCAAACTATACAAGGAGTTAGCACCTTTTGATGGAGAAAGGTTCGGAACATCGACGGATTTGGACATGTGGTTGCGAATTTTGGAAAAAGGACCTATTGCTGTTTTGGATGAAAAATTGATGAGTTATCGAATTAGCACTACGCATGGTACCTATCAGTTCAGGTTCTTTCACACCGAGCAGGCTGATTTTTTCAAGGTAATGGACTACCACTTGTCAGTCAAATCCGGAGTCTTAGATATTCCCCGCAGCGTTCTGAATAAGTATGAATTCCAGCGAAGCCTGGATAAGATAATACGAGCCATAAATCACCTGAACGAGGGAGAGTCACCGGAGGCTAAAAGGTTGTTGAGAGAGTCTCTTTCCACCAGAGCGTTCCGCGGCGCTATGCGGAGCATTGGCCGGCCAAAGGCCGTGGCTTTCTGGCTCTGCGGCATTCTGCTCCTAGGTTCAGGTCATCTTAGACGATACCTCGCAAAGAGCCTCCGCTGGTTGATGCGTAGGTTGGATCGGAGGGTTATATGAGCATCTCGGCTAATGATATAATGGTATTTATTGACCCATCCCCATAAGCTGTGGCTGTTTTTGAGAAAACTTTGAAAGGAGGGTGTGGCATAAAGATGAGGATTACAGAGAATTCTTTTAGAGCAATCTTCAATAAGTTGAGTCGCTTTTACAAAGTTGATGATTGTAATTGGGGGAAATACCATATGGTATATAAACGTCAAGTAATGGATATTACCAATGAGTTTACGCTTGTATTGTCTAAAGACGAATATCAAATAATCGAAGGGAAAATCCTATTGAACCCCATGCTGTTGCCATTGAATCCAAATTCTAAATTGCTCTATGAGACAATCTATCATTTGAATCCGAAGTCTATTTTGGAAGTCGGCGTGGGAGGTGGGGACCATATCCATAATTTGCACCTTTTGCTTCCTGAAGCAAAATTTTACGGTATGGATATATCCCAGAATCAGATTGACTTTCTTCTTTACCGGCATCCCGATCTGAAGAACATTTGCACATTGGCAGTTGCGGATGTTACCAGGAAGGATATATTGAATACTTTTGGAAAAGTTGATTTAGTTTATACGCAGGCTGTACTGATGCATATCAGGCGAGGAAATAGACATATTTGGGCTCTGAAAAATATGTTTAATATATCAAATTATATTGTTCTGATGGAACATTGGGCAAGGCACAATTTCTTTGACGACATAACTAAAATATCCCAGGAGTGTGACTTTCCCTGGCCTGAATTGAATACTTACAAAAATGATAGCGGAGAGCAAATATTGATGATTCTCTCGAGGAAAGAGCTCAAAGGATTTAGCCCCTTAAGAAATAACCAGGAACTTCTAAAATATATTCAAAAAGAGCGAGACGTCGTTCTTAGAAAATAAGAGATTTGTATGAATCTGTCGCCGAAAGAAGTAATGGTGTTTATTGACCCACCTTCAAAGCATTATTATCACAACCGCCTTTTTCAAGATGACCCCCTGCTCAATAGAGATAATTGTCTCATTTCGTGAACTAACGAATTGAGATGACGGAGCAAGGATATATTATAGTCGCAGACATTTAAAGGTATGAGAAGGTTCAATAATAGTTCCAGAAACGTGTGCCTACTAGGGTATAGGTGGGCAATCCAAGTAGCTGATCCCCTCAGGCTAGTTAAGGCGGTACCAAGGTATCTTGACTTTTTTAAAGATTGGGTGAAATATTCTAGATTGGAGGGCGCAGAGTCAGTAAAGTTCATCAATACTTATCCGTGTATACATGAAAAGACACAAACTACCAGTTTCGACCGTCATTACTTTTATCAAGATATCTGGGCGTTTAAAAGAATTTACGCATCAAAGCCTGACCATCATGTTGATGTGGGTTCCGCGATAGATTTTGTTGGTTTCCTGACTGTGCTTACTAAAGTAACCTTCATTGATATTCGGCCTCTATTGGCGAGTTTGGATAACTTTGATTCGAAAAAAGGAAGTATACTTTCTCTGCCGTTTGAGGACAATTCCTTATTATCCTTGTCCTGCTTGCATGTAGCTGAACATGTAGGCTTGGGACGCTATGGTGATGCCCTTGATCCGCTGGGGACAGAAAAAGCATGCAAGGAGTTATGTAGAGTTCTTGCTCCAAAAGGGAATCTCTATTTCTCGGTGCCTGTTGGAAAACCAAGGTTATGTTTCAATGGACATCGTATTCATTCTCCTGGACAAATCATTGACTATTTCAGTGACCTTGAACTTGTTGAACTTTCGGGCATAGACGACAAAGGGAGATTTATAAGAGATATAGATGTTTCTATTTTGGAAAGCGCAAATTATGGATGTGGTCTATTTTGGTTCAAGAAGACCCGTAGGTTATAATGCAAGATGAGATTTGTATGGCTGCGTCAGCTAAGGATGTTGCGATATTTCTCGATCCATCCTCGTGGTGGTTTTACCAGGATCGCCTTTTTCAGGAAGATCGTGCGATCAATGTAGATGATCGTCTCCGTCCTTTTATCGAACTGAGCAGATCTCTTTCTAAGAAAGGTATTGATGTTCATACAGCGGATTACTTGGTGGACAGGCAGTTAGGCGCGCAATACAATATCTACTACTCCTTCGGAATACTTACAAACTACAAGAAGCTAGCTAGAAGACGGGGTGTCATCCTAGACTCGTTCTATATTATGGAACCGCCAGTCGCCGGACCACAATTGTACCGTGAAATTAACAGCCTAACAAGGTATTTTGACAAGGTGTATGTTCACAATACAGAGGGGGTGGGATATGAAAGACATTTTAGCCATCAATCGAATTTGCGGAAATTCTTCTTTCCCCAGGTTAAAAACGGTGTCATAGAGCATCTCTGGAACAATAAAGACAGGGGCTTTCTCACTATGATCAACTCAAACAAAAGACCCCCCCTTGATTTGCAAGTGAGCAGGGGGCAAAATCCTATTGGTTTTAAGATTTCCCTCAACAGAAATCCTGGGTTAAAAGACAGTGAGCTTTATTCTGAGAGAATCCGGGCGTTGGTGGCACTTCACAGCCTTGGGAATGTTGACCTCTACGGCTATGGTTGGGATACATCCCTGTATCAAATTTTGCGTGAAATGCCTTATAGGCGGATGCGTAAAATGCCTTATAGGCAGAACTTCTCATATATGTACTGGAAGAACAGGAAGGCATTAAGAGCGATTTACAAGGGTGCAGTGAAATCGAAATACGAGACATTGAGCCGGTATAGATTCGCCCTTTCCTTTGAAAATATGGTGATGCCCGGCTACATAGCGGAAAAGATATTTGACTGTCTCTTTGTTGGAACTATCCCAATTTATCTGGGTGCCCCTGACGTTGGAAAACACATACCGAAGAGTTGCTTCATAGATATGCGTGATTTCGGTAACTATGCCGCGCTGCATTCCTATCTCTCGAGTCTGTCCGATAATGATATTTCCTCATTCAGAGAGGCTGCCAGAGGGTATCTATCCTCTGAGCAATATCAGCCTTTTACTAAAGAGAAATTTGTGGAGCAGTTTGAGGTAGATTTAAAGGAGACGCTTAAAGCAAATGGCGTTAATCTGTAAGGTTTAAAGGAGAAATTATGGGGAGAGTAGTTTCAGTATTAGGCGGGGCTGGCCACGTTGGCTTGCCTTTCTGTCTAGTGTTGGCAAATCACGATTACCAGGTCTACGGCATTGATATAAATGAATCTGCGAATAAGCTTATAATGCAAGGGACTCTTCCTTTTATTGAAGAAGGAGCGGGAGAATATCTTGAAAATGCGCTGAAGAGGCGTAGGTTAATGATGACTTCAGATGCTTCTAAAATTAGGGAATCAGATATTGTTATCGTCGTGTTAGGTACACCTGTTGATGAGAACTTGAACCCCCGTATTTCTACACTTACTCAGATGGTGAATGATAATAGTCAATTCTTCAGGAAAGGGCAGCTCATTATTTTAAGAAGTACTGTTTCTCCGGGAGCAACAGGGTTAGTTAAACAACTCATCGAAAAGAATACAGGATACATAATAGGCGAAGATATATTCCTTGCTTATGCTCCAGAGAGAGTCTTGCAAGGGAAAGCTATTAGTGAACTCCGAATATTGCCCCAGCCCATCGGCGTTCTTGACGATAAAAGCTATAAGTTCGCCGAGGAGTTTTTTTTAACCTTCTTGCGCGATAAATGCTTCAAGATGACACCGGTAGAGGCAGAACTGGGGAAACTCATTGCCAACATGACTAGATATGTGAATTTTGCTCTGGCCAATGAATTTTACCTTATTGCGGAGTTCTTTGGAGCGAATATTCATAAAATCATTGATGTCTATAAATATAACTATCCAAGGTTAAATCTTCCCGTGCCAGGCTCGAATGTCGGGGGCCCATGCCTGTATAAGGATGGTTGGTTTCTGGTGGAAAGGATCCCTTTTAATGAGCTAATCTCAAGTGCCTTCAAGATTAACGAAGGAATGACAATGCACATAGTCTCGAAGCTGGAGCAATATCCCCAGATTAAGAAGGTGACAATCTTAGGGATGACTTTTAAGCCAGGAAGCGATGATACCAGAAACTCTCTGAGTTTTAAGTTAAATAAGCAGCTTGCAAGAAATGCCTATGACATCGTCCTAGTTGATCCATTCCTTGAGGGCTACAGGGATATGGAGAGGGTGCGAGGCAGTGATGCGATTGTTCTGATGACACCACATAAGGAATTCAGCGATCTTCAGGCGATTATGAACCTTGTTGCTAATGACGAATGCCTCTATGTGGATATATGGGGTTTTTGGGAGAAGATGAAGTATAACTCAAGAAACGGCTATTTCTTTGGTAAGGAGGCAAAAGTTGAATATTCTGGTATGCGGTAGCGAGGGTTCTCTGATGCAAGCCACTATCGGCTATTTGTTAGAGATGGGCCATAATGTCAGGGGGGTGGATAGCTTCTTTAGATATGGCAGGACAAAAAAGAAAAGGGATTATGAGTTCATTGAAGGAGATTTGTGCGACGCTGAACTCGCTAAAAGGGTATGTAAAGATATGGATATTGTGATTCAAGCTGCTGCCAGAATATTTGGGATAGGCGGCTTTCACAAATATCCAGCAGATATCCTCTCCAAAGATGTACTCTTGCATCAAAATATACTTTGGGAGGCTTTAGCCAACGATGTCCAAAAGGTCGTTTATACCTCTTCCTCAATGGTATATGAAAGAGTAACTAAAGTTCCATCCGAGGAAACTGATGTTGATAACATGCCTGTTCCCCTTACAGATTACGGCTTATCAAAGCTTGTTGGGGAAAGGCTGTGCAAAGGTTTTTATAAGCAATATGGACTTAAATATACAATCTGGAGACCTTTCAACATCATTACTCCATATGAGCAAGGGGAGGATGAACCTGGTATTTCCCATGTATTTGCGGATTTTATAAAGAAAATAGTTATAGGTCACCAGAATCCAATGGAAATTTTTGGCGACGGTGAGCAAATACGCTGCTTTACCTGGATAGAAGATGTGGCAAGTGCTATTGCTAAATATTCTCTTGAATCTGCAACAGAGTGCGAGGTATTTAATCTCGGAAATCCTGATCCTGTTACAATGAAGGAACTTGCTACCAGGATTTACAATCTGGCGAAAGAAAAGGGCGTAATACAAGAAGGACAAAGCCTCAGTTTTGCCAGCTTACCTGCCTATGAGGATGATGTGAGGGTGCGTATTCCTTCTATTGAAAAGGCTAAGAGAGTGTTGCGATGGGAGCCTAGGGTAAGTTTAGATGAGGCTCTGCACAAATGTGTGGATGTAGCGATGAAGTTAGCTTCGAGGAGCTAGCTATGAAGGAGAAAAGGCTTCATATTGGTTGTGGCGATAGGTATATTCCGGATTTTATTCATATCGACATTAGGAAATTGCCTCACGTAGATTATGTTACTTCAGCGGATAAACTAGACATGTTTGAAAATGATTCAGTAGACCTAATATATAGTTGTCATGCTCTTGAGCATTTCAGGAGACATCAAATAGAGCATGTTTTGGAGGAGTGGCATCGCGTGTTAAAAGTTGGTGGTATTCTTCGGCTGGCTGTCCCCGATTTTGAAAAATTGGTTGAAGTTTATCTGAAAACGAAAGATTTAAAATTGATTATCGGCCTGTTAGTCGGCAGGCAGGACTATCCTGAAAATACACATTATATCGTATTTGATTATCCTTATTTATCAGAAGTTCTGCAAAAAGCGGGGTTTAAAGATATTCACAGATACGACTGGCGGCAAACCATCCATAAAGACTACGATGATTATTCTCAGGCCTATATTCCTCACATGGACAAAGAGCGTGGTATTCTAATAAGCCTTAATGTGGAGGCAACTAAAGAATATTCGGAGGTTAAATAATGGCTAAAATTGCACTTATTACTGGAATAACAGGTCAGGATGGCTCATATCTTGCAGAGTTCTTACTTTCGAAGGGATATGAGGTGCATGGGCTTATCCGTCGAGCAAGCACCTTTAACACCTCTAGAATAGACCATCTCTTTGTTGACCTTCATGAGCCGGAAGCAGGGTTTTTCCTTTATCATGGGGACCTGTCGGACGGAAGTCAGCTAACCAATGTCATCTACAGCATTCACCCAGATGAGATCTATCATCTAGGAGCCCAGAGCCATGTGCGTGTCAGCTTTGATATGCCAGAATACACCGGGGACATTACTGCTCTTGGCACTACTAGAATTCTGGAAGCTATTAGAAAGAGCGGAAGCAAGTGCAAGTTCTACCAAGCTTCCAGTAGTGAGATGTTTGGCAGTGCATCGCCACCTCAGAATGAGAATACGCCTTTCCGTCCCAGAAGTCCTTACGCTGCAGCCAAGGTTTATGCCTATTGGATGACCACGAACTATCGCGAGGGGTACGGCCTTTTCGCTTGCAATGGCATTCTGTTTAACCATGAATCTCCTCGGCGGGGAGAGACTTTTGTCACCCGGAAGGTGACTCGTGCCATTGCTCATATTCTCGCTGGGAAGCAAAAATACCTTTATCTTGGTAACTTGAAGGCAAAAAGAGATTGGGGCTATTCTCCTGAATATGTCGAAGCAATGTGGCTAATGCTTCAGCAAGAAAAGCCCGAGGACTTTGTTATCGGAACAGGCGAGGCCCATAGTGTGCAGGAATTCGTTCAGGAAGCTTTCGCCTATTCGGGGCTTGATTGGGAGCAGTATGTCAAGATAGACCCTCGCTACTTCAGACCCACAGAGACAGAAGTGCTTATAGCAGACGCATCGAAAGCAAGGCAAAAGCTTGGGTGGGAGCCAAAGATAGCCTTTAAAGAACTTGTTAGAATAATGGTAGATGCTGACATGGAAGCTCTGGGGCTGACAAGTCCAGGGGCGGGGAAGGCTGCGCTTGCAAGGCACGGGCTAAATGTGCTTGATAGAGCCTTAATCAATCCCACGGGAGGAATGGAGAGTTGAATTGGCTCGCTACGAAAAGGCTACTTGTAACGGGAGGCGCCGGCTTCCTTGGCAAACATGTCGTAAGAGATCTAGAAAAGAAGGGATGCCGGGAAATCTTCATTCCCAGAAGCAAAGACTACAACCTCGTTAAGTCGGAGGCTGTGAGAAGGGTTTATAGAGACGCTAAGCCTGATGTGGTCATTCATCTTGCTGCATCAGTAGGTGGCATTGGCGCTAACAGGAAGAACCCCGGTAGATTCTTCTATGATAATCTGATGATGGGTGTGCAGATGATGGAACAGGGGAGGCTTTTCGAGATTGAGAAGTTTGTCGCTATCGGCACCGTTTGTGGATACCCCAAGTTCACTCCTGTTCCTTTCAAAGAAGATGACCTCTGGAATGGCTACCCAGAGGAGACCAATGCTCCATATGGACTGGCGAAGAAGATGCTTCTGGTGCAAGCTCAAGCTTACAGACAGCAATATGGGTTCAAAGCAATTTACCTTGTCCCTGTGAATCTTTATGGTCCTGAGGATAATTTTGACCCAGAATCCTCTCATGTTATTCCTGCCCTGATTAAGAAATGTGTTGATGCTGTGGAAAGCCGAGAGGATAGAATAGTAGTCTGGGGCACCGGACAAGCATCGAGGGAATTCTTGTATGTAGAAGATGCTGCTGAAGGAATAGTCTTGGCAACACAAAAGTATAACAAGCCAGAGCCGCTAAATATCGGAGCTGGCTTTGAGATAAAGATTAAGGATTTGGTCAAATTGATAGCAGAGCTTACCGGATTTAGCGGTGAAATAAGGTGGGATACGAGTAAGCCGGACGGGCAACCAAGAAGACGTTTAGATACCTCGAAGGCTAAACAGGAGTTTGGTTTTGAAGCAAAGACAGACTTTAGAGAGGGGCTTAGAAAAACGATTGAGTGGTACAAAGCTCAGAAATCTTTTAGAGGGTAGCTATGAAAAAACTCCATATCGGCTGTGGAAATAGGTATATCCCTGGTTTTGTCCATATTGATGTAAGGAAACTGCCTCATGTGGATTATGTGACTTCAGCAGATAAGCTAGATATGTTCGATGACAACTCAGTAGACCTGATTTACAGTTGTCATGTTCTTGAGCATTTCGGAAGGCAACAAATAGAGCATGTTTTGAAAGAGTGGCATCGCGTGTTAAAAGTTGGTGGTGTTCTTCGGCTTGCTGTCCCCGATTTTGAAAAATTGGTTGAAGTTTATCTGAAAACGAAAGATTTAAAATTGATTATCGGCCCGTTAGTCGGCAGGCAGGACTATCCTGAAAATACACATTATGTGGTATTTGATTATCCCTATTTATCAGAAATTTTGCAAAAGATGGGGTTCAAAGATATTCACAGATATGATTGGCGGCAGACCATCCATAAAGACTACGATGATTATTCGCAAGCTTATATTCCTCACATGGACAAAGAGCATGGTACTCTAATAAGCCTTAATGTGGAGGCAACGAAGTAAGTAAGACCATGCCTGGAATGAAGTCCTGTGCAGAAATCCATTTAGCCATGCGTTGCTATTTACTAGGCAGAAAGGCGGAAGATCGCTATACTAGTTCCGTTGTCTCACAAGGTGGCTTGCGGGAACCTTGGTTGCCACCCACGTCAGTTGCAACATGCTAGCTCCTCTAGCTTAGTCTCTCTGCCTCAGGTTCTCCAGTATTCTTCTATACCTCTCCACTGCTGCCTCATGGGTGAACTCCCTCTCCACCAGGGTGTGGGCATTGCGGGCGATTTGCTCCAAGTTGGGGTTATTCATAGCCCTGATGACGTTTGCAGCGATGCACTCGGGGGAATTGTCTTCCATGATAAATCCGTTTTCGCCATCGCTCAGCATATCAGCCATGAGCCCAACGGGGGTGCCTAGGACGGGCGTGCCGCAAGCCATCGCCTCGAAGGTGACATAGGGCCCTGTTTCCGTATAGGACGGGACAACTAACAATCGTAACTCGTTCAAATAGCCTGGAAGCTTATCGTGGGGAATCCAGCCGACAAATCTGACCTTGTTACTTAATTTATTTGCATATTCTTCCACCTGGGGACGCAGTTGTCCGTCACCAACTATTAGAAATGTCGCCTCGTCCCTAGTCTCCACTACCTTTGGGATTGCTTCCATAAAGTTCAAAATCCCCTTCTCCTGGCTCAAACGCCCGATATAGCCAACCAGGTTGTCTCTTTCAGTTAAAGGCTTCTCCAATTTGAACCTATCAAAGTAAAGGAAATACTCGTAGGCTATGGAGATTTTGTGTTTATATCTTTCCAAGCCAAATTCTTGGACAGGGCTTGCGGCGTAAACAATGATTCTCCCAGCAATTTTGCCGTCAACATTGGCAACAAGAGCGCCCCGCCTAGAAATAAGATAACAACGTCCACCTTCTTAGCGACCCTAGCCAAATTGTAGGAGATTCTTAGCTGTGTCACTATATACTTGGGGATTCTTATCAGTATTGGTTGTCTTTTGTTGTCGTGCTTTATGTTTCTCAGGTGAATCTTAGGGCTGAAGATAGCACTATCAGGGTAATTACCAGTGATGACTCTTGCATTTTGCTAAATATCTAAACTGCCGAGGACCACTCTCCAGCTTTCCTGTACTTTTTCATAGGTAAAGTTGTCAGTTACAAAAGCCCTGGCATTTTCCTGAATTTCGTTAAGCTTGGTATGAAACCAGACCTCAATAACCCTATCTGCTATCGTTGATGGCTGGTTATCTTTGAGCAAGAAGCCAGTCTTACCATCGATAATAACATCTTCAGTTGCCCCTACCGGATTAGCAATACAGATTGTGCCACAAGCCATTGCCTCTAATGCAACGAAGGCTACCACCTCAGTATACGAGGGGACAATAATGAATCTCATTTTGTTAAGCAAATCAGGGAGTTCCTGACGGGGCTTCCAACCAGTAAATTCTACTTTTTCCAAGCACCTGTCTTTAGTGAGCTCGGTTTTCATCTTGTCTATTAAAGGACCATCGCCAACTACTAAGAATCTGGTATCTGGTCTCCTCAGCAGTATAAGTGGTATAGCGGTGGCAAACTCTATGACCCCCTTTTCACCGGTTAACCGTCCGACATATCCAACTATATTACCTCTATCGTTTAGACCTTGCTTTGTCACAAAATGTCTGGTATCTATATACCCATCCCGGGTGATGTAAGGTGACTTTCCGGTATCAGTCACGACCTTATCTCGATACCTCTCAAGCCCTATGGCGGCAATCATAGACTTGTAGTAGACTACTATCTTATTTGCTAGTGAGTACTCAATGTGCTCCATTCCCCTTATAATTGCCGAATAAATTCGCCCTGGCAAACCGGGATACATTCGCCGCAGGCTTTGCGAGCCGGAGCCAGTGTTGATAATCACCAACTTTTTGCCCAGAATGCGAGCCAGAAGCATGGGTAAGGGGAGTAAGCCAGCGCTGAGATAGAACATAATCACGTCCAACTTCTTGGACTGCTGGATAATCGCGCTGGAAAGAGTAAATTGCGCTAGAAGAAGGCGGAGCATCTTTGACATTGCTGATCCTTTGGCCGATTTGACTATCGGAGCCTTGACATTGATTATTCTCACATTAGGATGGAGCAAGTCTATCCGGAGGTTACCGGTGATGATGAGAATCTGGCCTACTAAAGGGGCAAGCAGGGTGGCAAGCTGTGATATGAAGCTTCGCCCACATTCCTCATCAGGGTTTCTCAATGGGAATACTACCAAGCCAATTGTCTTGCTGATAGGCTGCGAACTGCTCCGCATCATCGTTCCATCAGGCTGGCATAGAGCTTTACATACCTTTCAGTGATTTCATCCCAGCCAAAGTTCTTCATTATATAGTTTCTGCCTTCTATCCCCATTCCCTTACGTAAACTAGGATTTTCCATAAATACCTTTATCTTTTGACCTAATACCTCCGCATCTCCAGGTTTGATTAAAAACCCGGTAACACCGTCATTTACCGTATCCTGAAGTCCTCCAGTCCGTGAGGCGACCACTGGTAATCCACAGGCAGCCGACTCCATGGCTCCACCTCCGCCTGTCTCAGCGAAGGATGGTTGAACTGCCACATCAGCGGCTTGCCAGTAAAAGGGAACTTGCTCCTGCTTTACCCAACCGGTCATTAACACCCTATCGCCAAGCAAAGCACGAGCTTTCTTGTCATAAGTATCACCACCCAAGCCCTCACCGCCGCCTCCAATAACTAAAAGGCGCACTTTATCATTGTACTCTGATAGTAGCTGCATTGCTTCAAGAAGCGTGTCTATTCCTTTTACCGGGGTTAACCGGCCGCAATAGCCAACCACGAAATCATCTTCCTTGAACCCAAGACAGGCTCTTATTTCGTGCCTTTTTTCAGGGATAGGTTTAAACAACTCGGTATCCACACCCCAGGGTATATATTCAAGCTTCCCTTCCGTTAATCCTAACTTACTTGCTCCGATTGCATTGTGCGGAAAATCAATGATAACCTTATCGGCAGATTTCAAGATTATTTTCCCCAAGGAATAGGCATAGACGCGGGAGATATAGTCAATTGCCTTACCGTTAGCACGCAGGGGATTTTTAGTCTTCTTTTGATTAAGGGAAGCCAAGCAGCGGATAAGTAGTGATAGCCATGCCAGTTCAGCACGTTTATATTGAGCTCACGAACTACCTGCATTATTTTTTTATACAGGTGTATAGGGATGGGATAATGGAATAGTTTAAGGGGCAGGGCAAAATCGCTAGAGCGAAAAACCTCAACTCCGTCTATTACCTCGTAGCTGGCCTCGTGAAAAGCTCTGGGGGCAATTATTACTGCCTTTAGACCCTTTTGGGCAAGCCTTCTGGCTAGGAAAAATGATGGTGGAAAAAAAACTCTCTCCCTGTATTCAAAATGCGGTGGTATCCAAGCGACTCTCATTCAACTCCCCTATGAAAGTAGCGCTCTTACGGTGCTCCGAATTAGATTTAGTGGGAACATAATTCGCTTCTTTGTCGAATATGATTTGGTTTCTCCATATTCTCGGGGGCGCACCACGATGTTTATTT
>SMTZ1_10001901_pt1 | contig 25925 bp, 22 predicted proteins | sample DeeMarSWOR136_30_FD_25667 | JGI IMG/M metagenome (IMG submission 25667)
AATTTCGTCAAAACCTCGTGCTTATAAATCTCAATTTGCGCCTTCACGGGCAAGTCTATTCTAGGGGGCTCAAACTTGCGAGCCACTTCAGACACTTTCAAGCTGGGCAGGGCGATTGCATCTTCATGCAAACCTGCTCTTTCCGCTATATAATCGAGGTAGCCTACTTCCTTCAGACTTAAGCCCATGATTTTTGTGGCAGTCACGTCGGTGGCTAAAGCGCAATTGCTGGTAAGCATCAGGTTCATTTTGACGGCGTTTCCCTTTGTGGGCCCGTTTCCTTCTATGGCTGTCCTTGCATCCATAATCGTCAGTTGCGGTTTTAGAACCGCGTAAAGTTGGTAGAAGACTTCCTTCAGGTAAGGGTGCAGGTAGATGCGCCTGTTACTGGGCACGCAGCCGAAGAGATTTTTTATGGCTCCGCTGTACAAGGCAAACTCGTGAGTTTTCATGAGGGCAGCATCAACCACGGCGTCTGCGTCCAATACAGTTTTTGGCAGAAACAGACTCTTCAAAGCACTATTGCCGGGGAAATTTACTTTAACCACTTGGTCCTTTGAAAGGTTAGTCACCGTGCCTCCTGCGGCCTTCACGGCTCTTTCTATTCCAGTCTTCTCGAACGCTACGTGGCAAGAATAGTTGAAGCCGTCGGATTCGCCCACTGTCACTTCTTCCGCGTCGTCTCGAAGCAGACCGACCAGTTCACGTAACAGTGCGGGGTCTGTTACCACCCCAGGAATGTATTTGGGATGGCTTATGTTGGGTTTCACGAAAATCTTGCGTTTACTATGCAAGCCTGACCCTTGCACTGCTTCCTTCAGAATTCTCCCGGTTTCTTCTTGGACTCTAGAGATTTTGACGGATTTCTGCTGCATTTTAGGATTTTTTCGCTCCTTTTGCTAGTATGCAACCAGGGTCAGAATCCAAGCAGTCGTCGTGATAAGCGTTTGCTCTGGCTCGGCAGCCGCCGCAGATGTACTTGTAGCTGCATTTTCCGCAGGCACCTTTCAGGTTATTTCTGTCTCGAAAGGCGTTAAAGAGTTTGGAGTTCAGCCAGATGTCCCCGAACTTTTCCTTCTTCAGGTTTCCAACGTTCACAGGGAAGAAGACACATGGATGCACGTCGCCCTGCGGTGATAGCGAGCAGTATAAGCGCCCAGCTCCGCAACCGCCAATGAAGTCTGCAAGCGGCACTGCTTTCTTGCTTACCTTCACGGTTTGCATGTGCGCCATAGACATGGTTGCCGTGTCGCCGGGTTCTTTGCACTGCAGCGCCACGCGGGCTAGTTGTGGCGCCGTGGTTAAAATGGTGACTTTGTAGCCTTTTGACATTCTATCCAGCAGGAGAAGCATGAGTTTTTCTCTTTCTTCAGGCGACAGGTCTTGGTCGTAATGCTCTTTTCCGCGCCCAGTCGGGATGAAGTTGAAGTAAGTGAATCTGGCCGCGCCAATCTCCTCAGCCAAATCCAAGATTCCAGGCATCTCCGCCAAGTTGCTCTTGGTTGCTGTGGTGGCGATGCACGCACACAGGTCCGCTTCCACACAGGTCTTTAAGCCAGCTACTGCCTTGTCAAAGGCGCCCGGTATTCCCCTAAACGAGTCGTGAGTTTGCGCTGTGGCTCCGTCGATGCTTACCTCTACATAATTGATTTTGGCTTGCTTGAGCTTCTTCACGTTCTCTTCGTTGAGTAACATGCCATTTGTGGCCACTGAAACGTAGAGTCCACGCTTTGCCGCGTGACTTGCCACTTCAAAAAAGTCCGTTCTGCAAAGTGGTTCTCCTCCTGAGAAGGCGAGCGCCGTCACGCCGAAATCTGCCAACTGGTCTACCACGCTCAGCGCTTCTTTTGTAGTGAGTTCGGTTTTGTGTGTTGTGCCTGAGTTTGAGTAGCAGTGTTTGCAGCGTAGGTTGCATTTATATGTGAAGTCCCACACGACGAGGAACGGCGCGTAAATGCTCAGCGGTTTTTGTATTCCAAAGTGGCTGAACGACCGCACCAAAGTGATTATGGCTCTCTGCGCGTAAGGGTCAGCCAAAAGCTTTTCCACTTTCTCCCTTCTTATAGACAGGCTTCGCCTGAGAAAATCTATCCAGAACCCTATTATCCGCGAGTAGAAACCGCCACAACTACACGTGCTGTCCTTTCCCACGTAATCATCCAAAGCCGTCTCCAAGATTGTTCTGCCGCAGGCACCGCATTTTTTCAGGGATAACTGTAACATTTTTTTTGTAGTAGGCAAGCTGATTACAGCGTTCCAGAAGCGGTCATGGCTTAGTAAGCTCATCTTTTTTCCCTTGAAGCGGCAACCTTTGTACTAGATTGCATGTGCGATGGTGTTAAAGATTTCTCTAAAAGCCAAATTCAACCAAAAAAGGCAAGTCACAAGCGGTAGCGCAACCCTGAGCAACGCGCATTCTGGGACTTTCTGCGACTTTTTGCGACAGGAAAAGGCGTGGGAAAAACCTGTTTCTCAGCCTGAACGACAAACAGGGCGTGAAACCCAAACAGATAGTATGATGCAGAGGAGGATAGGCAAAATCATACAACAGGCAACAATGTGCATTCAGTAAAAACTCGCAGAACAAACATCTAGCACGTTATTTTTCAGGAACACGTAAGCCTTAAACCAGCGAAAATAAAGAAAAAGGAAAGAGGGAGCTAAGGGGAAGCGCCTATTGTTGACGCAGCATTGCCTTTGCTCGAAGTACAGTACCCATCAGGTCGATTCTTGAAGGACAAATGAAACTGCAGTGACCGCAACCAGTACAGTAGTCAGCGTTAAGTTTGCTCATCTTCTCGAAGTCCATCTTGTCGAACGCTTGCTTAATCAAGATCGGACTAAGCTTGTGACAGCAAACTCGCATGCACGCACCGCATCTTATGCAGTCGTAAGTTTTTACCTTTTCCGGAGCAAACGACTTAGCCTTTGGCAGTTTGGGTTCTTTTGACTCAGTAATAGGCTTTAACTTGCCAACACGATCCAAAAAGGGTGAAGCCAAGTTCATTACTAACAACGCCAGTATCGAACCGCCCAAGAAGCCCATGTACGTTTGAATCATCACAGTCAGCACACCTAGACTTACACCAAATATCAGCTGGCCAGTATACGTTAGCGGAGTCGACGCTGGATCTGTCGCCATGAAGAACGCGAGAAATATCGATACGTGCAAGAACAAAGAGCGCGATTCCGACGATGATCACTGCGATACTTGAAGCACCACCTGCCCAGCTGTGGAACTTTGTTACAAGAAACAGGTTGAATATTTCACTTTGAGTAGGTATACCTGTAGGTATAGGTGAAGCTGGGTTTGCAAAGCAGCCCACTAAATAGTAGCCAAAGCCTGAAGCACCATTGCCAGATATAATATCGTAACCAATCGGTCCAGCCAATGAAGGGAATTGTAATGCGCCTGTAATGAGATGGTCAGCTGGAATCAGAATTGTAAACAGTCCCGCAATACCAAGCACAACGAGTTTTGCTGCTGCAGCTGGATTTACGTATTTTCTGCGCGCGAGTTTCTTGAAAATTACCATCCCCACTACAGTTATGAATGCAACGAAGACGAATGCATCAGGACCAAACAAGGGCATTACTTCGGTTCCTCTCATCACAGGTTCGCCTATGGTGTAGGATAGCGAGACGATTAAGCCGAATACTGCTGCAGACATTATGTTGAGGGGGCTGTCTGATGCTACTTTATAGAGCAATATGTCTATGCCAACTGCTATTCCGACTGCGATGAGACAATTGATTAGAACGGTTAATCCATATTGCATACCAATTGGTTGCATCGTCATTACATCTAGCGCGTATACATCCCACCACATTACTATCGTTATGACTGCGATTATTAAGAGCGCAACGAAAGTGTAAGTCATCAGCTTATCTTTAGTCATCCCAGAATACTCTTTTTCTTTTGGCATTCTTTAGCACAATCTCCTCGATTAATCTGTTTCAATCTATAAACGATATGTTTATAAGACTTTCTCAAAGCAAATCCAAGCTCAATCTACAAGAGGAAAAGCCACGGCATAAGCATCCAAACAGAAATTTACATAAAAACAAAACCAAGCAAAACCCGAGACAGCTCCCCAGCTCCATCCTCTCATTCATAATGTTAAAATTGGTTTTTATCGTAACTCTTATATCGCAAATCGTTAATCTAAGTTTGCTTGTGAGCTTGATGGCTTCAAAAAAAGCACCATTGTACATGGTGACATGGCGGTGTACAAGACGATGTGTAGGTAGCTGCTTATATTGTAGTTACACATCTGAATACGCCAAGGATTTCGAAATAGACACGAAAACCGCCTACAAGATGGTTGACGAAATTCACAGGTTTGGCTCACCGTGGTTCGGCATAAGCGGTGGAGAACCACTATTGAGAAAAGACATTTTCGACATTATAGCTTATGCTAGAAAAGAGTACGGCATGGAGGTCAGTCTGATAACCAGTGGCTTCGCCTTCGACCAAGAAAGACTGGACAAACTTGTGAAACATGAGGTGCACACGGCAGTTAGCGTTGACGGCAACAGGGAATCCAACGACATCATCAGACGAAAAGGCAGCTACGACAAAGCATTACACGCCATGAAAAAACTGTCAGAAAACGGCATCCTAGACTGCATAGGTTGGCAGAGCAGGCTCAAACATGCCTGACTTGGCACCCACTCCAGAAGAGTACGAAAAAGCTTTCCATGAAATCTATGATCTGCAAGTAAAGTTGGCGGGCAGAGTCAAAATAAATGTTTACGCGCCCTTCTACGCTAGAATTGTACGCCAAAGGAACCCTGTTGATTTCTGGGACTGGTTCCAAAACGGCTTTCTCGGCAAGTGCACAATCGGCGGGAATTACATCAGCGTAACCGAAAACGGCGACTACCGATCATGCGGCTTCCACGCACGAAGGCTACAGACTCGGAAATCTAAAAGAGAAAGGACTGCCCGAAACTTGGAACGAACTACAGCATTCTGAACTGCACCTGAAGCTGCGAGACAAGACCAACATCAAAGGCAAATGCGGCGTCTGCGAGTACCGCGAAATCTGCGGAGGATGCAGGACACGCGCTGAGTACTACACGGGTGACCTATTCGAGAGCGACCCCGCTTGCGCATACATACCAAAAGTGCTCCGAGAACAATAGGGCAACCTATAAACTTCCTTTGTTCTGTGTGAATGAAGCAGAAGCTCGTACTTTTCACGTTTATAGCTGAAATTGTAACGTTTTTCAGAAAACCGCGGAGTTTAGGTTTGACCTTTAATTTTGAATACCGCGTATCGGTCGTTGGAGTAGACAAGTTCTAAGATTTTCGCTCGTATCAGTTTGGTGTCAAGTTGGTTTTTGTCGTAGACTATGAAGCCAATGTTGTTGTGTCTTATGTAGTCATGGTAGTCTCTGGATACTACTTCAAACGAGGATGCGGACTTGAAATCGAACAGGCTTTTCAGATCACTGAGGTTTTGCATCTGAGGGAAGCTGTTTTTCCAGAAAGTGAGAACCTGATAGGTAAAAGACTCGGTTTGGTTGATGCTAATCTTGTCGTAGTTGTATTGGAATCGAACCGCGTCTATTTGCTTGCTTCCTAAAGCTCCCACATTACCCCAGTTGGGCAACTCCTTGAATTTCAAGGAGAAAGCAACCTCGTCTGTTGAATCGTAGAAGCAGAGATAATTATCGGTTAAGGTTGAACGGGCAAAGTTAGTAACTGCCCACTCGTCTACCACATAATCCGAAGGTTGACTCCAGGGATTCTCCCAGTTCAGCACACCTGGAACATAGGCTTCTGTGAACGAGAAGTGAAGGTCAAAGAAGTTGGTTATGTAGAGAGCAACATTGCTCATTGTGCCTTTAACAGCAGATATCGTCCAGTTGACGGTTATTGGGTATGTGTCGTTCTGAAAGAGAAGAGTCTGCGTAACACTCACTTCGTCGTTGAAGTAGCGGATGATTAGCTTCTTGGGGGAACTTTCATCTTCGAAGATGGATTCCCTGTTAAAATTAGACAACACCATATTGCTTTTATAAACGCCGTTTGCTTCATATGAGATGAAGTTTCCTTCCCCAGACAAAAACGAAACCCTGTACCAAACATCGTTTATGGAAACGTAGTTTTCGTCGGAGATGTCGCCTTTCGTCATGTCGTAAGCCCTGACCAGAGTCAACGGATTTTCAATTTCGTACGCTAATTCCAGAACCGCCGCGGCAATTGTGTTTCGTTCAACGACAGGATCAGTTTCCGCGATTACGGTCTTCCCTGAAAACAGCCTGAACCAAAATCCAGGAACTTCTGTCACAACAACCGCTGTTTCATCAGGAAAATTAGTTCTAAGCCAAACACCTGCATCGTATGCTTTTATGTCAGATGTTGAATAATACACGCTTCCTTCCATGATTCTCCCGTAGACTGTTCCAAAACGAAACACAAACAGCAAAAACACCAAAGCGACCACCAAAACAGTGACCACTCTCAACCGAACTTTCTTCCAGCTCGTTTCATGCTTAAGGTAGAATGCTAAAACTTGGTTCGCTGCAAAACTTATCGATACAGCGGCGAGAATTGCCATTGGAGGCATTAAATAGTAAATAAACCATTGAAAAGGTAGATACAGCCCAAACAAGTAGGATTCAGCTAGAACTAATGGTACGAGGAAACTCAAGAACAGGATTAAGAAAAAGAGAGGTTCTTTTCTTGCTCTCAAATTAAAGAAAGCTATGAAAATGCCGGCTAGGGAAATTATGAATACGAAGCCGAAGTTCACCATAAAAGCGCTGAGAGTGGTCGCTGGAATTTGATACGCCGTCGCTTTTTGCATGAAAAAAACATGATAGATAATCATATCGAGGTAGGGCAACATCGCCTGTAAATAGTATAGGAAAAACGCTATTCCACCACCGAGAATCACCGCGATTAGCGCCTTAAGATGTCTACCTCTGGACTTTATGAGCATAAAAAGGATAATCGGCGGAAGGATTAAGACTGTTAGAAACGCGGTTAGCTGATGGGCCAAAACCAGAGAAAAAGCTACAAAGAAGGCAATGACGATGTGCCCAAGGCTCTTCATTGCGAAGGGCAGGTACAGGAACAGCAAAAACATGAACGCCAAGCCTAGAACTGTGGTGTAGCCACCCCATAGGTTCAGTTCGTACATTGGAAAACAGAAAAGCAGCAAAACAGCCGCTATACCCCCGATTTTCTTGCCGAAAAACTTGGAGCCAATAAGATAAACTGAGAAAAACAGCAGCCAATCGATAAGCACTGCCAACGCCTTCTCCAGAAAGATTAACTGTGGAAGGCTAGTTGCGCCTGTATATGAAATAAGTATGGCAAGCAGAATCTGAAAAAGAGGAGGAGTCCAACCTAAATTTTCCAATGGTATTTTTCCAGTCTGCAGGAAAAGCTGAGCTTTTTCCATGTGGACGGCAGGGTCGTTTCCGAGGACCAGACCGTTCATTGATATTATGGAGTAGAAGAGCACCAGAATTACTGCTGAAAAAACCGCTGCGAACGCAAGCTCAATAATTTTCTTATTCTCACTGGTAAGTGTCAACGCGATTATGCCGTTCCCACCTAGATGAGCCCTTTTTTCACCGTGAATATTGCCACATCATTGTTAATAAACACCAAACTAAAAGCTGGGTCTTTCGCAAATTTCGGAATTACTTCAGAATCGCGGCAAGCAATGTACGAGATATCCCAATCGTCCACGGCTTTCTGGTAGTCGAAAACGTCAATAAAGGGAGAATCTAGAGCTTGCTCTTGGTATGAATTGAGGTTTTCTGTGATTATTTCGTTGAAGTATTGATTCTTCTTTTCTTGAGATTGATAAATTTCCAGATTATCGGACACTGAGTAAGCGCTTACCGCCATCTGGATTTCTGCTTTAGCTTTGCCTCGCAGGTTATAATCTAACAAGAAGATGCAAGGGTTATCAGGATTAACCAGATCAACGTTCGGCTGTTCTTTGTTGAAAATCAGTTGACTAAAGGCTTTCACGTTTTCATCCAGCAAGGCAATTGTGTTATTTTGTAGTGCTTGCACTTTGCCTTTACTGTTCACAGTGAAATCAAGCCAGTCCAGAAAAACTCCGTTAACTGCGCATTCTATCGCAATTGTCATGTTAACAAACGGTGACCCTTTGTAGACTGTGGTTAGCTCGGTGTAGTTGAAGAAGTCGTTTCCTTTCGCTACAAGGATGGTGGCGTGGTTGGCATCGTTTTCTATTCGCATTTCTTTTACGGAAAGCTGAGTTAAATACGAAAAGTGCGGATTGCCACCGATACGGTATTGGATTCGGGTTCTGCTGTTGTTAAAGTTCAAGAATTCATAAGGGAAGTAAGTCCAGTTAAGCTTAGCAAGAATCGCTGGGTTATGTCTTCCGATGTAGCCGCCGTCCTCTCGGACTTGAATCAACCCGTTATCTATCATGTAGTCCGTGTCAAGCAGGCTTTTGGCAACTTGGGCTGGTTCAAATTCGCGGGCAAGCGCCAAGTATTGTGGGTCAACGGCACTTAGAGTTGGGCGTTCTGCGAAGCCTGAAAACCACCATCCATAATAGGCGTCGGAAACAAAAACTGAGTCATCAGGGGTGTTCTGATGAGCCCATTGTATAGCCTCGTATCGGGGTGCATTCATGGTTTGGTAAAAACCTTGTATGGCGGTGCCTTGGAACGGAGTTAGGAAAATTGGCACAGTCAGAAACAAAATAAGCAAGAAGCTTATGGCGAAGCCAGCGTAAATGTTTTTGCGAGATAACCGCGTCAGCAGTCTGGAACGCATGTTACTGATTTTTCTCCTGGTTTGGATAGTCTTCTTTGAAGACAAGTACGAGTTTGTTACGCGCGCAAAGAAGCCTGCGCCGTGGTCAAGTCCAAGCCCGATTAGAACTATGAGGGGCAGGATTATGAAGTACAAAAACCGATTGTAATCTGTGTAGACCCCAACCAAATATCCTTGAGTGAAAGTCATTGGGACTACAATCCACAAGGTAAGCAGCAAAGCGGGAACGGTGAGAAACTTGCCTTTGTATTTTTTGGAGAATAAAAAGAAGAAAATTACACAAGCAAAAAGGGGTATGACCCATTCCAGAGGAAGTAACCTAGTTGAGAGGAGCGCTTGCCGAATATCGGATATGCCGCCCATAAATGTTTCCGAGTTTGCGCCTAGATACGCGGGTATAGCTTGTGCCAAAAATGGAGAAACCAAAATGGCACCGAGAGAAATTGACAAGAGCCATGTGAGTAGCTTGGTTTTCGGTACGCTCATTCTTCTGGAAAAAATTATTCCCAAAATCACGATGGAAAACGATATGGCTACAAACATGATTGCGCTGAGAGAGTGGGTTAAGAATATGGCTCCAGACAAAATCGTTGTGACGGCGAGGAAAGGAACTAGGGAAAAGCGGTCTCTTTCCAAGTACAGATAAAAAATCAGGGGAATCAACATCAAAGTTACTGCGTTGGGATAGCCAGCCCACATCAGCATCTCTATATCAAACCGCGAAATCGCCACCAGAAACGCGACTATTAATGCGGTGGATTCTCCCCAAACGCTTCGCGCTATCAAGAACGCGCATACGACGATTATTGAAGAAAAAAACGAAACAACCAAGGATTGGGCAATATAACCGGGCATTCCAGTCATCAGAATCATGTATGAGACGAAGATGTGGTATCCGGGGAAAGTCAGAGAAAGCCCGCCGCCCATGTGATAATTGTTCCACATGAAATTTGTGTTGCCAGACGAAGTAATCGAGTTGATTACGCTTTCGTGCAAGCCGATGTCAGCTCCCGGTGGGTAAGTTGCCCAATGCATTAGCAGCAGTCGATATACAAATGAAAACGCCAAAAGAAGCAATAACAGGAGATACTTATGTGATATCTTGAACATTTTTGTCCTTCCCGAGCATTATTTTTGCGGTTTGAGCGAATAGTGGAGTGACTGAGTTAAAGTTTAAATATGGAATTCGGATATAAAAATCGAGGGTATAGAAAACCAAAAGGAAGTAGTGTTAAATGTCATGGCTAAAATCTATGATGGAAAAAGAGCCTAAAGAGCCAGAAAATCCGATCGGCACAGTTGTTATAGGCAATATAGAACCTGATATGCATGACACAGCTAAAGAATCAGTCAGGAGAGCACTGAAAAGAGCTGGATTCAAGACTGTTGACGCAGGCAAAAGCGTTGCCCCGCAAGTTTTCGTGGATAAAGTGAAAGAGTCTAATGCGGACATACTAGCGATTTCAGTTAACACGGTACCTGCAAAGAACAACATTGCAAAACTAGACGAGGCGTTGAAAGCAGGCGGACTGAAGGAAAATCTGATAATCATCATGGGTGGCGCTGCAGTCAAAAAAGAAGATGCGGAAGCAATGGGCGCAATATTCGGTAAAAACAAAGAAGAAGGGGTAGCAATAGCCAAGAAAGCAATAGCAGAAAAGAAATAAAAAGCACAGATGAGACAACATGCACAAATTCAATACACCACAAAATATCTATGAAGTAGGAAAAGTAAAAATAGGTGGTCAGCCAGGAGAGTTGCCAACTGTTCTGATAGGGTCAATTTTTTGGCTAGGTCAGAAAATGGTGAAAGACGCAAATAAAGGAATATTTGACGCTCAACAAGCTGAAAACTTGATCAATAAAATGGAAAATCTGAGCGATATAACTGGTGTTCCATTTGCTTTTGACATAGTTGGAACCACCGAAGAAGCTTTTGGAAAATACATTGATTTCATTGCCAAACACAGCGAAGCGCCATTAATGTTGGATGCAATGAGTCCGAGAACTCGCATGGCAGCTGCAGAATTGGTCAAGAACATGGGACTACAAGACAGATGTTTATACAACTCTGTTTACAAAGGCGTCAGAGACCCGGAACTGGAAAAGTTGAAGGAAAGCGGGATCAAAATGTCCATAGTACTCGCTGACAACCCGAAAGACAACAGCCTAGAAGGAAAGATGCAGGTCCTAGACGAAGCTTTGGCGCTGGCGGATAAAGGTGGAATCACAAAACCGTTGATAGACACAGCTATTCCAGCATTCGAACCATCCATGGGCACAGCGGTGAGAGCAATACCGAAAATAAAAGAAAAGTTCGGTCATCCCACCGGATTGGGAACAGGAAACGTTGTCACCACCATGGGCTGGGTCAAAGCAAATTTCGAAAAGGAGTTCAGGAAAGGAACCAGAACCGCCACTAACGCCATAATGCAGACAATGGGTGCCAACTGGCTGATGTTCGGGCCAGCTGAGCAGTCGGACTATGTCTTCCCTGCCGTAGCCATCGTCGACGCGTATATTGCATCTGCTATGGGCGATCTTGATATCAGACCGTTAAACGAGCAGCATCCGATCTACAAGATTTTCCTCTAAAATCCACCTTCTTATTTTTTTAAAAGAAAATTATTTAGATTGCCTGAAGGATAAAAAGGTGAAGCCCACCAGTTGGTTTGGAATAACCGTTTTGTACACACTTTTGACATTACTGTTTGTCTATTTCATCCCTCATGATTCTCCATTTTCCGTTGTTACCATCGCGTTCGGATTCGTTTTCATCGCAGTTGTCCCTGGTTATTGTCTTGTAAGTCTCCTATTCCAGGAGGGAAAACTTGATTTAGTTGAAAAAGCCGTTTTGTCAGTGGCATTAAGCTTCAGCATTGCTGGATTGGCAGGGCTTTTTTTAGGATTGTCACCCATAGGTATGACAACTGCGTCACTTACCTTTTCACTAAGTAGCATAGTTTTAATCTTGGCTTTCTTGGCGTTTCTAAGAAAAAGGAAGGGGCAAACGCGAAGCACATTGCAGGAATCCAGTTGAAGTCTCTGGCAGAAAGCGAGGGCTTTTCGCTATATTTTTTTTAAAAAATAGTTGATTTGCTTTGTAGAAATGGGGGCGTGAATTTAGAACAGCGACTTCCATCTGCTTACTAAGTCTAAGACATCGTCGCCACCGTAGCCGTCTAGCTCTTCCAGCACGTCTGTGTTTTGCACTGCTGCTTTCTGAAAATCGCGTATTCTCTGGGCGTTTTCCGCGAGGAAGATTATCCCATCAACACCTGTTCGGGCTATGCGCACTGCGACCGTTAGCAGTTCTTTAACTGTTGGAACTTGGTTAGGGTCATCATTTGGTCCGCGAACATAAAGGTTGGTGAATACTGGTTTTTTCAATTTGCTTTTGAACGCTCTTGCCAACATCTCCCAGTACCATGGAGAAGGATACGCCTTTGAAAACATCGGAATCACGAAAACGTCGGCATACTCGGCTAAGGCATCGAAGTCGTAGCCAAATCGTTCTTTATTATTCACAGGATCTGGCAACAAATTCACGTATAAAGGTTTGTTTCCCACAACCTCCTTCACTTCTTTCAAGAACTCGGTTACTGTTTGTGCTCGCCACTCTGTCCAGTTCAGTCCACTCTGTCGCCACAACTCCACACAGCGTGGACATACGCAGAATCCATGGTCGGCGAAGTGCTGGCTGCTTATGCTTATGCCTGGAGTCTGACTAGCACAGTCCTTGATTAATTTAAGATTATACTCCCTGACTTCAGGGTTGGTCATGCACAGCACATCCCATCTAAGGTTGTATTTCTTGTTTCCAGGGTTAATTCCGTTAACTTTTGGGGCTGTCAACCTGCGGAATGCTGGACCGTCTTTAGAAACAGATATCCACTCGGGATGTTTCTGCGCCATTGCATTGTCTCCGAAAACAGCTATGTTTGTGTACATGTTAGGATTGGGCTTTCCCACGGTTCCGGATTCTGGTTTGATGCGGTAAAAGTTAATGTCAACACCTTCAGCGGGTTCGGATTGATAAAGAAAAGTTGCAAATCTCAAAGTTATTCACCATTAATTCATGACTTTGGTACACGGAATAACTTGCAGGTTATTTAAGGTTTTCAGTTTTCTCCTTAGAAAGAAGCGTTTCACCACGCTTATCACAAGTATTCGTTAGCCCTCATCACAGCTTCTTTCACGGCTTTTCTTGTGCAATAACCGACAAGTTGTCCAAGTTTTGAGGCTGGACCGCCCATAACTATTGGTGCGCCTCGGTTTGTTTTCGCCACAATTATGGCGTCTGTTATTGTTCCTGTGGCTACATCGCCGGAGTACCTGCTTCTGATGTCTAGTTCCCATAGTGCCGCTGTTTTTGCTTCCGTGGCGGTTAGTACAGTGCTGACTAGACAGCTTTCAGTTGGGTTTCCATCTATTATCACCATGATGTTTATTGTTCCTGTTATTTCCTCAACCTTTATGATTTCACCTGCAGACTCAGCATGCGAACAGGTAGTGCCTTCGGGGTCAACTGCAGTGGCAATAACGCTGACAGCGAGGTCGCCATATTTCTTTGTAACTAACACGAACTTGTCGACTGCAGCAGCGGTAACCATACCGACGAAGTTTTCTGAGATTCCAACTTTTTTTGCGGAGTCGATAATGAATTTTTGTGGGTTTGCGTGTAGTTCTTGGTCGCTAAATTCCTCGGGAGCTTGTACATTGAGTATAGCCTTTGCTTTTTTGAAGCCGCCATTGTAGATGGCTGAGCTAACAGTGCTCAGTTCTGTGTCGAAGATTGCAGCTAGCACGTTGTCTTTTAAAACGAGCTTTCCAGATTTGCCTGCGAGGTCTATTTGCTTCGTAGATTCATCCACCTTTTACTTGTCTTTTGTAGGCACATCTTGGTTTATAATGATAGCTTTTTCGGGACACAAGTTTTCGCATACACCGCAACGCGTGCAGGATGTTACTTCAACGATTTGGGGTTTGCCGTCTTTGCCTGCTTCCAATACGCCAAGTGGGCAAACTCCAACACAGATAAGTGCGGAACAAGGAGCGCATTTGGCGTAATCGATAAGAATCGGCTTGTGCTTCCCCATGACGAGTCAACAATTAAATAAGTCCCTTGAATATATCTGTTGCGCGCTGAGTTGGCAGACATGAAAGTAGGATTGGTCACGTACACTCCGGAAAAAGTCGCGGGGTTCGACCCGCATGTGTACTACGCGAAGTGGGCAGACGGCTCAGCTTTCCCAGCGGCGAGAGAAATGCAGAACGACGTTACGTGTTTCTGCGACGCCAAAGCTATCCGAGAGGACCCGAGCATTGTGGCGGTTTCGAAAAACGGTCCAGCACTGAGACGGAACCGGAAGATAAACGTGCCCTTCGACTTTGTTTGCCCTACTAATCCAGAGTATAGAGCAAAAGTTTTAGATTGCATCAAAGGACTAAGCAGAGAGCAGATTCAAGGTGTAACATTAAACCTCTACCATTTTCCAGAGGAGGAGTTCTGTGTTTGCCCAAGATGCGTAGAGCTGTGGCGACAAAGCGGACTGAACTGGACAGAGTGGCGAGCACAAACAGTAACCGAGTTCCTAAAAGAGGCGAAAAACCTAGCTAAAGGTGCTTTCGCGGTGGAGATGTTTCCTGATCCACAGCTTGCCAAAGAACGGTTCGGCATAGACTTCGAGTGCATAGCCGAGTTAGTGGATTACTTTCATGTGCCGCTGTCTTCAAGGGATTACTTGACGAACTACTGGGTGGATCTCTTAGCTAGGGATTTCCTAAAGATTCTGAGAAAGCCTGTGGTTGTGGAACTCAGCGCCGAGATGCTGACTGACGAGAAGACGGATGCACTACTGAAAACTTTGGCTTACTTGAGCAGGCATAACTTGATGGGCGTGTTGCTTCTGGTGCATAACTCGGAAAACGCGAGGCAAGTTTGCAGATACGCAGTGAATAACAGTGCGTTCCGCGAATGGCTCAATAAGTATAAGTTCACCGAGATGACGCGAATAGTGGATGACTGGGGTAGGCTCTACTGAACCTGAAAACCGTATAAGTATATCACCTCTCGTGTTATTACGCTTGACTCTTTATGAGACGCCAAGTATGTTGGGTAAAGGCTTGCTTCTCAGCAACGATTATTTTTCTTTCAGAGATTTTCGGTAATCTCTGAGCTTTTGCATGTCGAAATCTATGGTCATTATCGAGTCTTCAACGGCGTCAGAGGCTTCTTGCTGTATTCCCCACGGGGTGATAAAGGCGCTTCTTCCGCCTCTGGCGTTTGAGCTGACGTTGCCCACTTTAACCAAGTAGACACCGTTTTCCGTGGCCAATTTTTCGGACAGCGGGTGTCCCTTCACGTGCGGGTGCGTGTCCATAGCTGCTACGGGTAGGAAAACGAGTTCCGCGCCTAAGTCAATAACGGCTTTTATGGTGGGCGGGTCGAACATGTCGGCGCAGATGAGCATGCCGACTTTGCAGTGTTCGGTGGTAAAGACAGCTGGCTTGTCGCCGCGACTTACGCCTGCTTTGATTTCTGCGTTTATAGGGTTTCTTTTGTGATACTTTCCGATGAGAGAACCATTTTGCCATAGTGTACTGGTATTGTAGAATTTACTGTGGTCTTCTTCGAGCACGGTGCCGCCTAAAAGGTAAATGTGGGAAAGCTCTTTGCTGGTATCTGCGAGGAAGTTCATGGTTTCTTCGTATGTTTCTTTGCTGATTTTTTCAGCTGAATTGAATTGTTCCATATTGTTTGGAACAGAGAAGTATTCTGGAAGAGCGATGAATTCAGGTTTCTTTTCAACGGCTTTGCGGACTGCCGTCGCGGCTGCTTCGAGGTTGCTTCTTAGAGAATTGCGAACTTTTGTATGTATTAGACTGACTTTCAAATTGTGTACCTCATAACTTTGGGGCTGTTGTGTTTTACTAGTATGCCTTCAGTAAGAACGGAACCTGAAAACTTTTAAACTTACTGCTTGTCTCAAAAATTGGATGGAAAAGCTGCTCCATGGCATACACGTTCAAAATTATGGTTGTTTTTCATACATATGTTTAGGTTTTTATGGCTTTTGTATGCATACGGATAGATTTAAATACCGCGAGGGGGCAAACAATGTTAACCGCGAGGGAAAAACATGGCACTAGACCTACAAGAATACGCCAAGCTTTTACCAGAAGTTCAAGCTTTGGTGAACAAGGTTGTAAAGAAGAACATGGCTGACGCCATGCTGTTTTCAGCAGGAACAGACACTCAGATCATAATCGCCGAAGCCGTGAAGTTTAAACCCGACATCCCTTGCTTGACTATGCATTTCAAGCATGGAAACCCGAAGGACACCGAGTACGTGAAGAAAATGGTGGCTTTCCTGAAGCTTAATCATGAAACCTACATGTTCGGTCGCGACGAAGTTCTCAGCAACGCTCCGAAAGTTGTAGAAGCACTGAAGAAGTTTGATCCTATGGAAATAAGAAACAGCATGCCCGTTTACATAGGTTTGACAATTTTGAAGGAAAAAGGCTACAAAAGCGTTTTCACCGGCGACGCGTTAGATGAGCTTTTCGGGTACCCATGGCAGTTTCACCTGTCCGAAGCGGAGTTTGCCCAGAAACAACAGGAGATGTGGGCGGAAATGGGTTTCTCTTCGATACCCATGGCTGAATCTCTCGGAATGACTATAAAAGCGCCTTACATGGACCCGGAATTTATGGACTGGGCTCAAAAGCTACCGATAAAATTCAAGATAAATATGCACGACGGCGTGAAATACGGCAAATGGATAATGCGCAAGGCATACGAAGACGTAATTCCCAAAGATGTCATTTGGCGACCTAAGGCTCCCTTGGAGGCAGGAACAGGCACCGAAGTGCTACGCACATTCTTTAACGACATGATTTCAGACGCTGAGTTCGAGAAGAAGAAGAAACACATACTTGCAGAAGACGACGTGAAGATACAGGACAAAGAACAGCTGCTTTACTACGAACACTTCAGGAAACTCTTCGGAAAACCCTCAGAAGTCTTCCCTAACAACGGCGGAATCCAGTGCCCGTACTGCAAAGGCTACGTGAAAACGAAGATCCAGTTCTGCAAGATATGCGGAGCATACCCCATTTAGAACTATCACTCTCCTTACTTTCCTGTTCCAAACACTTAGGTGCAGCGTAAGCCAGCCTGTTTGTCGTAGAAAGACTTAATTCCATATTCAATGGACAATTCCAGTGGGAGCCGCGAACGTTTGGCTAGACTGTCTGAACTCAAGTTTGCGATGGGGACGTCTATTTTCGTAGCCTCCTTCATATTCGGTCTGTTCTTGCTCGGAATCATATTCCTCCTGCAATACTATGTTTTTGGCTTTGACCTCTGGACGGGCTTATTCCTCGTCTTGGGCGGCATAGCTCTGTTCATACTTTTCCAGTATATTGCAGGCCCAGCGATTGTGGCGGCTACGTCACGCCTGCATTATCTGAAGCCGGGGGAAAACCCGTGGCTTGAATCCACCGTTAAGGAATTGGCAGAAAAAAGCGGGGTGCCCATGCCGAAAGTGGCAACGGTTCCCAATAACACGCCAAACGCTTTTGTCTTCGGCAGAAGCGCAAGCAGTGCCACATTGGCTGTTCACGAAGGTCTGCTGCGAAGCTTGAACCAAGACGAAATTAGAGGAGTGATAGCCCACGAGCTTGGTCACGTCAAGCACCGAGACTTCATCGTGATGACGGTGCTTTCAGCGCTTCCGTTAATCGCGTATTTGATTGCTCAGGTGGCGCTTCGGGCTGGAATGTATAGCTCGTATTCGAGAGGAAGGAACAAGGAGGGAAACGCTGGCTTGGCGCTGGTTGCGATAGGCGCTGTCTCCTTCATAGTTTACATAATTACGTTCCTTGCCGTAATGAGGTTGAGCCGACTCCGCGAACACTATGCCGATGCATACTCGGCTTACTTGACGGGTTCGCCGCGAAGCCTTGAAAGCGGACTCGCCAAAATCACCTACGGCTTATCTATCTCTCCCAAAGCACCAGAAGGTGCAAGAGCCTTCTACATCGGGGATCCAGCGCAAGCGAAACAGGAGATAAGTGAAGTTATGGAGAAAAAGAACGAGTACGATTTGGACAAGGATGGCGTCTTGGACGAGCGAGAACTGGAACTGGCCATGGAGAAGGAGTCGAAATCCACATGGGTGAAGATGAACAGCTGGTTCGCCACACATCCGCCAACGTTTAAGCGAATACTACTGCTACGGGAGATAGAAGAGGAAATGGAGACGGGAAGGTACACAACCGACCGAATCTACGCCCACGTTTAGAAACTGTCTATTTATTTTTGCTGGAAAAGCAAAGTCTGGGTTGACAAGCTATCATGATTGGATCCTAATAGAGGTTCATTGCAGAATCTATAAGGAGTAGGTTCGTATTGGCGATTTCAGTAGCCAATATTATGATGAAAAGCTGGCGTTTCATAAAAAGAGGCAAAAGTCAAGCGAAGACAAATACTTCCACTTGAAATGGCGATATCTCCCGCACCAACATCCTTTTTTTGACCTAATAGATTCTGCTAGGTTAAATTACCTAACACTGGACAGCCTTGAATAAGGGGTATAGACTGTTCTGAGTACATCAGTTCTCCAGCTGGAAAGGCCATAAACAGAGAAGACTAATAGTTACCTTGAAAGAACGATTTATACCGCGCCAACCCCACTTTTTCACAAGTTGTCTGGCCCTTTGGTCTGATGTTGCGAACAGCTTATCTGCAGAACAAACATTTCTAGCGTATAATATATTAAGAGATGATTAACATGAAAAAAATATCTCCGCAAGATCTCAAAAAAGTTGTGAGCAAGTTTGCGGAGTTTATGCAGCACTGTCAGAAACTTAAAATTCATGACACCTATCTGATTGTCAACCGAAATTCGCCTACGCTGGCTGAAGCCGCACAGAGCGCGGCAGAAAACTGCGGTCTAAACGTTAAGAAAATTGATCTCACAGCAAACAAACCTTACAAGAACTTTCCGAGAAAACTCATAAAACTACTTCGCCAAGAAACTCCGAAAGCGGGAATGGGTCTTTTCGACTACAGCCAAAATCCGGATTGGAATCTGAAAGAAGTTGGGGCGAGAATAGAACTTCTGCACCAGACTATCGAGCAGGTGCCTATAAGCTGGGCGCATTCCCCAGGCATAACATTAGACATGGCGGTAAATGGACCATTGCAGTGTAACTACAAGAAAATGGCTGAAGAGTCGAAAAAGATTCTGCAAAAACTGCGAAATACAAAGAAACTCCACATAACCGCCCCTGGAGGAACCGACATAGAAGTTGAAGTCCCGAAGCAAGTGAAATTTGGCACAGACTGCGTTATCGTCCCGCCTAATGTTTACGGCAAACCTGGAAAATTTGGCAATCTGCCGGTTGGCGAAGTCTGGTCACAGAAGGGCAAAATAATCCAAGTTGTGAACAAGGAAACTGGGAAGGAGGAAAAACAGCACTACCCTGTGAAGCAAATAGCAAATGGCAAAGTGGTCTGCGATATTACGATAGGCGGATATGAAGGAAAGATAAATCCTGAAAAACCAATAATCGCCCAATTCAGAGACGGCGTCCTAACAGATTTCAAATGTGAAGATCGGGCGCTTGATTGCATTCGAAAGGACATATTGGCTTCTCAGAGGATATATGATTTGCCAACAGTTCTGGAAGAAGTTGGAATAGGCTTGAACGAAAAGGCGAGGATAACAGGGAACATGCTGGAAGATGAAAAAATCAGAGGCACCTGCCATCTGGCTCCAGGAAACGTCAGATGCCACGTGGATATGTTAATCAATAGACCGACAATAACGGTCTGCTACATTAATGGAGCAACGAGGGAGATAACTAGGATAGGTGACTTGACGTAACCATCGTGCATGCATGTGTTTTTGGAAGAGCGCGAAATCTACTCCTCAACCCTCTCTTCTTTCAGTCTAGTTTGAAGTAGATCCGCCTGTTGTTTTTGCCCTTGTTCTCAGTTTTGACAAGCTCGACCTTTCCTATCTCTCTCAGGTTTCTGACGTGGGTACCACCATCTGCCTGCCTGTCCACACCTACGATTTCGACGATCCTCAGGGTTGGAAGGTCTGGTGGAAACGCTGCGGCCATCTTGACAACGCCAGAAATTTTCATGGCTTCTTCTCGGGGCAGCTCGTACCACTTGACGGAGACATCAGTGTCAAACAGCTTGTTTGCCTTCGCAAGATAAGTTTCCAACAAGCCTCTGTCAAATTTTTCTAGGCTGAAGTCGAAGCGGACGTGGTCTTCTTCAAGCTGATTGCCCGTAATTAGGGCGCCTGTTCCCTTGTTAAGGAGAGCGGCGAGAACGTGGGCAGCGGTGTGACTTCGCATGAGTTTGTACCTTCTTTCCCAGTTTAGGAAGCAGGAGACAACGTCGCCTGCTTGAAGCCCAGCGTGGTCGACCTCGTGAGAGATGTCGCCTGAAAACTTGCCAACATAAACGACGTTGTAAACCTCATTGTTCTTGATTATCTTGCCTGTGTCATGCGGTTGACCTCCACTTCTGGGGTAGAAGATCGTTTGATCTAGTCTCACGTACTTTCCATCTTTGACAGAGATCACGGTGGCGGGGGATTCTTTGAGGTAACTGTCAACCATAAATAACGCTTTGGTCATGCGACAATCTCCTTGTCTTCTTTCTCTTAAAAACTCTATATCAGCTTTTGCGTAGCCAGTGACAAAGATGTCCCTTTTGAATAAGCAAAGATGCTCAAAACAGAGCGAAGACTAATATCTTTCGTTTCGCGCTTATTCCTTAGAAAAATTCGAGTGAAAAACTATGCGTTATTGTCCAGAATGCGGTGGAGACATGCAGTACGCAATAGCCACCAAGCACTACATCTGCAAGAGCTGCGGGTTGTCGGTGACACAACAGGAATTGTGGGAGCTGCGTGAGAAGCTGAGACCTAAAATGGAATCGCCTGAAGATGAAAGGCAGAAACACAGGAAAGAATACCTGAAATGGTGGCTTAGCAAGAAAAAGTAACCGTGCACCCTGATTCTTGTACGCGGTTAGTTAGTAAACAGTATAAAGAGCCGAACCCTCCTCTTTTTAGGTACGTTATGGAAAAGTGAGAATTATGAGTGGAGACATGGAGATAATCTGTGTAGGCAAAGAACTGTTAATCGGCAAAACATTAAACACGAACGCGCAGTGGATAGGCAAACAAGTCACAGCCACGGGAATAACTGTTAAACGGGTAACAGTGGTAGCTGATGAAGTAAACGAAATCGCAAACGCTATCCGCGAAGCATTGCAGCGCGAAACCCACTTCATCATCGTCACTGGAGGATTGGGACCAACTTTTGACGACAAAACCTTAGAAGGCATAGCAAAAGCAATGAACCGGAAACTCGCAGTCAACACTACCGCACTAAGAATGGTTAGGGAAAGATACGAAACCTACACCAAAGAAAAAGGAACAGAAACAGTTGAGCTCACACCACCAAGGATAAAGATGGCAACATTACCAGAAAAGGCAGAGCCTGTTCCCAACCCCGTTGGAACCGCACCTGGCGTTCGAGTGGAACTGAAGCAGACAGTTTTGATTGCGTTGCCAGGTGTTCCTTCAGAAATGAAGGCCATCTTTAACGAAACCGTAGCGCCCTTGCTTGGGCAGGCATCAGGCAAAAGTGTTTTTTACGAAAGAAGCATTTACGTTGACGGTGTTATGGAATCTTCTTTGGCACCGCTTGTGGCAAAGGTTATGCGGGATAATCCGGGTGTTTATGTGAAATCGCACCCGAAAGGCAGGGAAAGCAAGCCGCACATTGAAATTCATGTGTCCACCACGTCTAAGGATGCTAAGAAGGCGGAAGCGAAACTGGAGAGAGCAATTATGCAGCTTTCTAATATTGTGGGGGAAATTGGTGGCAGGTGTATGGTTTGTGAGTGAGTTTTGTTTAGTTATTTTCTGTAGTAATTTGTTGTCCGTAACGCCTAATAATAAGTCGTGAATAGTAATACTCGAGAAAGCATGAAGTTTAAACCGACAACAGCAACAATACTACTTGCGACGACAATTGTCCTATTCTCCACCTTGTCACTCAGCAGAGCACAAGACTACACCCTTTCCTACCAACTCCTAAACCAGCCTGAAGGTAACATAACCTATGAACTCAATGTCGCAATCCCTGACTATTTACACGAATACTACGAGGAGAAAAGCCATAGATTAACTTCAAGCAACGGCTTCTCAATATTCGTGACGCCATATGCACTGCAACCCATAGCGGACAGGCTGTGGGAAATCTACCATGACGAAGAGGACTACGTCAACGGAGTACTCATGATCGCGCATCAAATAACGTATGTCGAAACCACACCCGCTAAGTACCCCGTTGAGACAATAGTGGACGCACAAGGAGATTGCGACCTCTTCTCTTTCATAGCTGCCTCAATAATGAAAGCTGGCGGCTTGGATGTGGTGCTTCTGTATTACGAAGAACAAAGTCACATGAACATTGGAGTACACCTCTCCAGCGCCCCAGAAGACGCCAGAGACAGCGTTTACTACTTCACACAAGACAGCGAAAGATATTACGTGGCGGAGTGCACAGGGGGAAACTGGAAAGCAGGCTGGCGAGTTGGCGAATGTCCACCTGATTTGAAACAAGTCTCCGCTGAAATCGTTACTCTTGAAGACGCAGAGCAGGTAGCCCCGGGACAGGTCTCCGCGAGCTTCACAGCAATGGAACCAAGCGCGCTCTCTCTGGAAGTGTCACCGATTATCTCTATCCAAAACGGTGCAATAGTCATCGGTGGAAAACTTGCACCTGAAATGGCGAACGAAAACGTAACGCTTTACGCGCAGATAAACAGTTCACCTTGGACGGTGATAGGCACAGCCTTAACGCAGTCGGATGGACGTTTCGAATACGTTTGGATGGCTGAAGTGGCAGGCTCACATGCTATCCGCGCCGGCTGGTCAGGCAACGACTTGTACACTGGCGCAATGAGCTCAACAAAAAGTGCAACAATAATCCCTCTATTTCTAACTGCGCTAGTAGGTATGACTGTGATAGCCGCGGTTATAGGAACTGTGGCAGTGTTCATAGCAAGGCGCACGCAGCACCAATCTCTGGAAACACCTGAGCCACAACCATGGTGAAATTTTGCGTACTTTCAGATTTCTATTATAGAAAATAATTTTAATTAGCTATCGCACGCTCAGAATGATGGTGAATGAAGTCAAACGGACACCTAATGTCGATCTAGTTAAATAGCATATATCAACGTAACTTACTATCCTGTAAGCTCAAGTTTCGAGAAGGCATTGAACCGAAAAAGTTACGGGCTGACAACCACTTGAACAAATGGGTTCTTAATTATGCCTGCAAACATAGGTGAATGAATAATTATCGGCTTGATTGAGTGCAAAACATATCAAAGGACGAGAAAACGGTTAAAAATAATACACCGTCTTTCACGCGTATATTGAATATGTGAATCGACTACAGAAAAGTTCTTACGCTCAAACTGACACAGACCGCACATAAAAAGGAGAAACTAGTATGCCTGTCGCGTTTATAATTGGGACCGCGGGTTCGGGTAAGTCCTTGTTCACGGCATCTCTCAGCGAATGGTTGAAAATGTCAAAGCAAGATGTTGCTGTGGTGAACTTGGACCCGGGCGTGTTAAAACTTCCATATTCGCCTGATGTGGATGTGCGAAACTACGTGGATGTCGGCGATTTGATGGAAAAATATGGTTTGGGACCTAATGGAGCCTTGATATTGGCTGCTGACCTCATAGCCGACGAAATCGACAGCATAACAACGGATATTGAAGCCGCAAACGCCGACCTCGTTTTGGTAGACACGCCAGGTCAAATGGAACTGTTCGCGTTTAGAGCCAGTGGTCCCTACATTGTGAACGAGCTTACGAGAGAACCAAAGGCGATAGTTTTCCTTTTTGACGCCGTTTTCTCCATTAACCCTTTGAATTACGTTTCAAACATGTTTCTCTCCGCAGCTGTTTATAATCGTTTCTTTCAGCCGCAAATGCATCTGCTTTCAAAGTGTGATTTGATTCCGGAAAGCGAAGTCACCAAAATCGCTGAATGGGCTACTAATCCGAGAGCCTTAGAAGATTCAATCGAGCAGAAACTGGAGGGCACAAAACGGCTTTTCAGCAGAAACATGACGCAATCGATCAATCAGCTCGGGATAAAATTTCTGCTGATTCCAGTTTCAGCCAAAACAAACAAAGGGTTAACAAACGTTAACACTGCACTAGAGCGCATTCTAACTGGAGGAGACAAATATACGTATTAAGACTGGCGTTCGGCGTTAAGTTTTCTTATCACGCCCAAGAAGCACCCAGCTTGCGGCGAAAGCACCCCGTTTCGCTTTTAGCAGATCATCCGCGCCAGCAATTATTATTACATCATTGTCTTCTGGTTCAAGGTTTTCAAGAATCTCGTTTGCGGTTTTTGGGAAGTTTTCTTCTAGACTATTGCTTACCGATTCGATCATTAAGCGGCCACTCTTGAACACTATAACAAGAGCACGCCTCGCTCCACCCATTATGGCTGCGTCGCGTTGGTCTATGCCCGACTTGACCTTATGCGCCTTGTTCTTGACTAAAAAGGCATAGTTGTGATTTGAAGTTGTCAACGCTGTTTTTTCGATTTCAATTCTTTTGGGGAAAACCTCAGCGAAGTTTTTCCAGAGATGCACGCCCTTATCTGTGAGGGTGGAGCCCTCTTTAGAAGTTACAATCAAGCTGGCATCTTTGAGGCGGCTGATTATTGTGCGGATGGCGCCTTCTCCAACGTTCAGTTTCGCAGCCAACTTGTTACGTCCGATCGGCTTCGCAGCCATAAGCTCCAAAGCATAGAAAATGTGGAACATGGAAAACGTGGTGGCTGGTCCTGGACCTTTTGGGCTAGCAAGACTTTCAACAAGACTTTTAAACTTGGAGGCCATAATCGCCACACATATTCTATTTAAAGTAGCTAATTATTAATAATTTATGATGTAAGAAAAGAGCAGAAGTACCTCCTCCAGCCTTATCGCATGATGTTTTTAAGCTTTGCTCATTACTGAGATTTCCTCAAGTGCTTCTGATATCAGTTCTATCCCTACCGTCGCTCGGGCAGGAAAGCCATTGTCAAAGTACTTTGCGCATTCATCGTTGAAATTCCGGAACAGCGACATTGAGACAAAATACACATTGGATTGGATAATATCCCTTAAGCTGTAGCCTGCGGCTTGTAATATGGCTTTGATGTTTTCCATTATCTGGGGGATTTGTTCTTTAACGCCCTTCGCAATTATTCCGCCTTTTTTAGGGTTTGTAGCCACCTGACCTGAGAAGAAAAGAAAACCTTTAATTTTTTGCGGCTTGACTGTATGGAGCTACCTGCTCAGGCGCTTTTTCAGTTTTACAATTTCTTTAATAATGCTTTCGCGGGGAAATCTTCAGCGTTTATGCTTATAATGCCTTTCACGGAGGAAACAGATGTTACGATATTTTTTTGTCTCATCATGTAGAAAGGCTTTTAAGAAAAATGCTTGTTTTAAAATCTTCATTACAAATGCAATAGGCGGTTCCTATGAGAAAAAGTGGAAAATACTTGTTCACTTCAGAATCCGTGGGAGAAGGGCATCCTGACAAGGTCGCAGACCAAGTGTCAGACAGCGTTTTGGACGCCATCATAGCCAGAGACCCCAAGGCAAGGGTTGACTGCGAAACGCTAGTAATGCAGGGAAACGTCGTAGTCACCGGTCAAATCACCACTCAATGCTACGTGTCAATACCCGAAATCGTAAGAAAAAAACTGAAAGAAATCGGATTTGACAACGCCAAAGACGGGCTTGATTGGGAAACCTGCGGCATTTTGGTTTCCATTGAGGGGCAGTCACCCGATATTGCCATGGGCGTTAACGAAAGCGAAGACCATGAGCAAGGTGCGGGAGACCAAGGAATGATGTTTGGATACGCTACTGCCGAAACGGCTGAGTTAATGCCTCTGCCCATAATGCTTGCACATAAGCTTGTCAAGAGACTGTCAGACTGCAGAAAGCAGGGGATTTTACCTTATCTGCGACCTGACTGCAAGTCCCAAGTAACGGTGGAGTATTGCGATGG
>SMTZ1_10004718_pt1 | contig 25925 bp, 31 predicted proteins | sample DeeMarSWOR136_30_FD_25667 | JGI IMG/M metagenome (IMG submission 25667)
AATCTGGAAAGCATGGTGGGGACCAGACTCCTCGACCGTTTGGGAAGGCGTGTCGTTCCCACGAAGGCCGGCGAACTTCTTTACAAGCATGCCATTGAACTGTTGGAGATGAAGAGAACCGCATGCCTGGAAATGCTTGACTTTTTGGGTATGAAAAGAGGGGAAATCCGTCTGGGCGCAAGCACCATACCGGGAGAATACGTCCTCCCAAAGCTCATTGGGCGTTTTGGAGAGATTTACCCTTTGGTTACAATCACCCTGGCGGTCGCTGACACGGGTGAAATCCAGGTTCGTGTCCTGGAAGGCCATTTTGAGCTTGGTGTCATCGGTTCCAAAAGCTCCAACAGGAGTCTGATAAGTCACCAACTGTGGGAGGACGAACTGGTCCTGGCTGTCCCGGCTCACCACCGATGGGCGACCAGGCGTTTCGTCTCCGTGGCAGACCTTTGCGAAGAGCCCTTCATCCTGAGAGAACCGGGCTCCGGCACCTTGAAAATCATGGAGGACTACCTCCAATCCAATGTCATGGATTCCCTTCAAGTCGTGGCTCGCTTCGGGACTTCCACGGCCGTCAAGGAGGCCATCAAGGCGGGTTTAGGTGTGTCCATACTCTCGTCAAGGGCCGTGGACACGGAACTGAAAACGGGCATCCTCAAAGCCCTCAGGGTCAAGGGATTTTCCATGGGGCGCCGCTTCTACCTCATCAGAGACAAGCGGAGAAACGTCTCCCCCCTTTGCCAGGCCTTGCTTGAATTCCTGCTGGAGACCGCCGAAGAAACCAATCGGTCTTCATAGGGCCACATCGATTGAACGCAGGGTTGGATTATTGCGTTTTGAAGAGAAAGTGATGATGGACAGAGTTTTCGATTACCGGGGCGATTGTTGAAAAGCCTATGTGGACGTAGGTCTATGTCTTAGGCTTTTGCTACCCGGCGAGTCCTTCGAGTTCATCTTTGAGAAGGACAAGCTGGATAAAATCAGAAAGGTGATCGCCCATAACCACGGTGAAGTGGTCTCTGAAACCTATTCTGACAAGGACATCATCATGAAGGTCAGGAAGGTGAACCGCCCAGAGGAAACGTCTCACCGGAAAAATCACCCCACCTCTCGAAAAAGGTCTTAGAAGACTTTCGGAAATCCCGCTTCTCCCTGCCGATGCGGGATTTCGCAGTGCTCAAGCGGCGTTGCGCTCATCCCCCGCCCTGTTAAATTCTCGCTACGCGAGACGGCGAAGCCGATTTAACAGGGCAACTCACTGCAACGTACGTTTATCTACGCCTCATTCCTCACGATTTCGCGCGCCTTGCATCCGCGCATTTTCCGAAAGCCTCTAAAGTTCAAGTGTTCCGACAGGCTCCTAGCGAGAAATCCTGCTGGGACAGATGCTTCCCAACGCCTTTCTTTGCCATTTCTCCATCGGAAAAGGGCAGCTGGAAAAGAAAATGCATAGGTTTTTCCAATTTGACAAATCGGAGAAGTCACCTTAATTTGGTAATTGTTTTTAGCGCGAGTGGGGAGAAAAAGCATGGCCGACCAAAAAGGTAAACGCCTCACACAAACGGTCAAAGGCTCGGGTTGAGCGTCCAAACTGCCTCCAGGGGACCTGGACAGGGCTTTGTGCGGCATTGAATTCCCGACCGATCCGAATCTCATTGTGGGTTTGGAGCGTGCCGATGATGCCGCGGTGTACAAGGTCACGGATGATCTCGCGATCATCCAGACCGTAGACTTTTTTACGCCCATTGTAGATGACCCTTACTACTTCGGCCAGATCGCCGCGGCCAATGCTTTGAGCGACATCTATGCCATGGGCGGCGTTCCCAGGACCGCCATGAACCTTGTGGCTTTTCCCATTAAAGAGATGGATATCTCTGTTCTCCGTCAAATCATTCAAGGTGGGCTGGACAAAATGGGCGAAGCAGGTGTGGTGCTCGTGGGTGGACACAGTGTGGAGGACAGTGAACTGAAATACGGACTGTCGGTGACCGGTTTCATTCACCCCGATCGGGTGCTCACCAAACAGAACTTAAATCGCGGAGATCGTCTCATTCTGACCAAACCCCTCGGAACTGGTATCATTAATACCGCCATCAAGGGCGGTTTGGCTTCAGCGGCTATCATTGAGACGGTAACGCGTGTCATGGCGACCCTCAATCGGGATGCCGCTGCCGTGATGGACCGCTTTCCCGTCCATGCCTGCACGGATATTACCGGCTTCGGTTTTCTTGGTCACTTGGCTGAGATGGTTGTGGACTCCGGGTTTGGCGTACGCATCGATTTGAGCAGCATCCCCATACTCCCTGAAACCGTGAGTTATGCGGCGATGGGCCTCGTGCCTGCAGGGGCACACAGGAATAAGGAATTCCGCGTCCCAATGGTGGAATTCGCATCATCGGTTGATGCGATTATGCAAGATGTCCTGTTTGATCCCCAGACTTCCGGCGGCTTGTTGATCAGTGTGGCAGCAGACAGGGCCGATGAACTGCTGGCCGCTTTAAAGAAAAAAGGCATTCTAGACGCGGCGATTGTAGGAGAGGTGATCTCCGAGCCCAAGGAAAAGATCATCGTAAAATAACCAAGAAAATTTCACCACGGAGACACGGAGGGTTACAATTTTTTGCCCATCGGGAGACGACGATGGGCAAAAATAAGGTACCCTTAGAAAGGAAAAATGGACCTTCCTCCTGCCGAAGGCAGGACTGACGGTTTTCCTTTGCCGGAGGCCTGTCCCGCAGCATTGCGGGGCTCCCGGCAAACGAAAAACTTGAGCATCTCAGTGTACTCTGTGTCTCCGTGGTGAATATCTTTTTGCAAGTTATTTGAGCTCGGCCTCCATAGCTTGGTGCGAGGAATTTACGTCATCGTAATTATGTTAACGCGTACTTAGGACCCGGTGGTAAGCAAAGAAACAACAAGAGAAAGGCGAACAAGATGCAAAAGGCGTTGGATTGTCGGGGGCTGGCGTGCCCTGCCCCCGTCTTGCAAACCAAGGAGCTCATCGAAAAGGAACGGCCTGGTGCCATCCGGGTGACGGTGGACAATGAAGCGTCCAAACAAAACGTGAGCCGTTTTCTTGAATCTCAGAACTTTGAGGTGTCCGTGGAGCCGGAAGGCGCGGATTTCCACGTCATCGGCAAAATAGACGAAGGTGCAGTGGCTGCTGAGACGCCCATTGCTGAAGAGCCCGCAACAGATCAGCAGAAGATCATGGTCATGATTGCCACAGACCGTATGGGCTACGGCGATGATGAACTGGGTTTGAAACTGATGGTCAACTTTATCAACACCTTGAAGGAGATGGGCGAGGAGCTCTGGCGTCTCGTATTCGTAAACAATGGTGTCAAGTTGACCATCGGGGGATCAGAGGTCTTGCCTGTTCTCCAGGAATATGCAAAGGACGGACTCACCATTCTTGTCTGCGGCACCTGTCTCGACCACTTCAATCTGCTTGATCAAAAGCAGGTGGGCGAAACCACGAACATGCTCGATATTGTGACATCACTCGTCACTGCGACGTACTGGTCTGTACGACTCGTTCCTCGCGATTTCGGATGCCTTGCACCTAAGTGCTTTTCCTCAGCCTGCTTACTAGAGCTGTTTCAAGCACCTTGCTAGAACTCCTCTGAAATGCAAAAGCAAAAACCAAAATCACAGGCACTCGCCCGGTTTCACACGCTCCTTATGTCGTGTTCTCCATACTGGCTACGCTTTTGACCACCTCTTCTTTAAATGCCCGCTTCATCGCTAAGAGGTCTTGCTTCCACTCCGAGTCTCCTTCAAGATTGGGCACCACGGCGGACCCGGATATGCCTTGCTTTTCCAATTGCTTCATCAACAACCTTTCACGGGCCTCCCTTTCCTGTGATAGCTTGCCCTCATAGCCATCCAGCATTTCCCGGATCGGCTTTGTATTCATGTCAAGAATGCTTCCCAAGATCTCCAGCAAGGGTTCATTGTCTTCTCCAAGCTCGATTCGGGCCAGTGATTCTTCTCTGATGATAGCGTCGATCATCGCCTTGTCTTTTTCCTGCAAAGCGGTGACCTCGATTCTGAGTCTCTCCTTGTCGAGCACCCCGTCTATGAACTTCTGAACAAGGCCCTTCACCTTCCCTTCCATCTCCTGACGCTTAAAGGCCTTTTTCTCTTCCTCCGTCATGGTGAGGTTCTTGGTCTTCTCCATGATGATATCCATGGTACTTTTGATTTCGCCCATGAACCGCTCCTTTCAGATTAGCCACAGACACACACAGACCGTACCGGTCTCTCGTCGAGCAAAGTCTGGGTTCGTCTGTGTGGATCTGTGGCTAATGGCCCAATCCAAGCTCCTTCATCATCGCATCGTGGATTTTGGGTCGGAAGGCTTTGATCTTGTCGTTGTTTCTCGTGGGATGCACCCTGTTGGTCAAAAGGATGACCACCACATCCTTTTCCAGGTCCATCCAAATGGAGGTTCCCGTGAACCCGAGATGCCCCACACTGTTGCGCGAAAAGTATTTTCCCGAGCTGGAGTTTTCCGGAGATGGTGTATCCCAGCCCAAGGTCCACGTACCGTGCTTCACGATTTTTTGAGGGGCGAAGAATGTCACCACGGTCTCGGGCTTCAAGTAATCACCTCGAAGGCCCAGATAATGCTCCCTCAGGAGGTTCACGATGTTATAAACCTCTTCTGCAGTACCGAACAATCCCGCATGGCCGGAATAACCGCCCAAAGCCCACGCATTCTCATCATGCACTTCGCCTTGAATGATCCTCTTTCGCCAGGGACACTGCTCTGTCGCTGCAAATTCCTTTTTTGCTGGGCCCGCAATAAATCTCCCTTCTCTTCGTGGAGCCCCCTCTCTCCCCCCTTTGGCAAAGGGGGACCAGGGGGGATTTCCCTCCTCGCTCGTACCCCGAAAAAACGTCTGCTTCAACACCAGAGGGGAAAAGAAGTTACGGTCCAGAAACTGCGGCAAGCTCATCCCTGCCATCTCCTCAATCACCCATTCCAGGATCATGAACCCGAGGTCACTGTAAAGACTCCCCTCTCCAGGCCTATAAGCGAAGGGCTCCTGAGCGACCCATTCCCTCAGAATGCTCTTCCTCTGTTCAAGGGGATGCTCGACGAGCTTCAAATAGTAAGGCCTCCAATCCACCAGGCCGGCACAGTGACAGAGAACAAGACGGGGGGTCAGTTCGGCCTTGTCACTCAGGAGACCCGAAGGGATGAGCTCGGAAAGCGGTTGATCCAGATCGATTACCCCCCCTTCCATGAGCTTCATCATGGCCAGGGTGGTCGCCAGAGGTTTCGTGAGGGAAGCCAAGTCAAAAACCGTGTCTTTCTTCATTGGAAGCTTTTCAGGGATGATCGATCGATAACCAGCCTCCTGAAAGAACTCGACCTGCCCATGCTTGGCAACGAGCAGGACCACCCCAGGAAAAATGCCCTCCTTCAGCCCATCCTCAAGAAGCTTTCTTACGGAATCCACGTTTCCCGGTCCTCAATCGATTACTCAAAAAGTCCAAGTGGGTGTACTGCTAATGGCTGTTCCCTTTACTTAGCAAATGGTCAATGCGTCGTAAGCCGCTGGCAGGCCTGAATTTTGATTGCTTTCCACCCTTCCGGCTCATATAATTCCTACGCGAAAAAGTTGAAACATATTTTTTCGATTTCGCATCCGAATATGAAAATATATAGAATTTCTAGCATCCTATAACGGCCACATCAACGAAAATTTTCCATTCATAAACACGTTTATGCGAGGAAACGATATACAGAAATGATTGACGACATTTTCGCAATTTCAAATGATAAGAGGAATAGAACATGTCCAACGAGTTGAGTGCCAGTGCAAGAAAAGTTCAAGATATCCTAAATCGCCATGGTTTCGTTTGTCAGGTCGTGGAGTTACCGGAAATAACGCGCACTGCCAAAGAAGCGGCGCAAGCCATCGGGTGCCGGGTTGAACAGATCGCTAAGTCGCTTGTTTTCAGAGGGAAGAACACACACAAGCCCATTTTAGTGGTTGCCAGTGGCTCGAATCGGGTGAACGAGAACAGGCTCAGTGAACGTGTTTCTGAGCCTGTTGAAATGGCGGATGCCGATTTTATTCGAGACAGGACGGGTTTTGTTATTGGTGGCATTCCGCCAATCGGTCATTCAGAGCGATTGGAGACTTTTATTGATGAGGATCTTCTGGAATATGATGAAATTTGGGCGGCTGCCGGAAATCCTCATGCAGTCTTTAAGCTTACGCCATCTGACCTTAAGAAAATGACAGATGGGCAGGTCATTTCCGTCAAGTAACCAGCATGTATGCCTTGACGGATGCAGCCGACGTCCCAAAAGCTCCGGCTGATCGGCAGCGTTGGGCTGCTCATCCAAGCATTGCCAAAAGGGACAAAGTGTCAGGGAGAAGGATCGAGACCGCAACCTCCAGGACGGCAGAGTGGACTTGTTTATCTCGAGCTGCCTCCTCACTCGAATCCGACAGCCACTATCGAAGCGATGATTACATTGCTTTGTTGCTTGTCCCGACTTTTTTTAAACTTATCCTGCACATCCCTTTGGTCAGGAGATTTTTTACTCAGGTCCTCTCGCCGAAGGGCATCTACGAATACACGATCGCTCGTACAAAATACATTGATGCGGTTTTCAAGGAGACTCTGGCCGAGGGGTTTAATCAGATACTGGTCTTCGGTGCGGGGTTCGATACCAGAGCATTGCGCTTCCAGGCGGAGGCCGAGGACACGAAGATATTCGAACTGGATGTTCCGATCACTCAGAAGGCGAAGCTTGGCCAGTATGCAAAGAGAGGGCTGAGCATACCGGCCAATGTTGCGTTCATCTCGATCGATTTTGACAAGGAATCGCTTTCTGAAAAGCTTGAGGAAGCGGGGTTTGATAAGAACGGGAGAAGTCTCTTTGTGTTGGAAGGGTTGCTGATGTATTTGCAGCAGGAATCGGTGGATGAGACGTTCAAGGTCATCGAGAAATTTGCAGGAAAGGGCAGTGAGGTCGTCTTTGACTATGTTCGGGCGCCGGTTCTTCGGCAGGCAGGGTTGTATTATGGCGAAAGAGATATTATGAAATCAGTGGCGAAAGCGGATGAGCGGTGGTCTTTTGGGATTGAGGACGGAGAGTTAGAGGGATTTCTCAAGAAGTATGGCCTGAGAGTTAGTGAGCACAAGGATGCGCAGGACCTGGAGCGGATGTATTTCACGGATGCATCAGGGGAAATCGTGGGGCGAGTTAACGGTACGCATTGCCTGGTGAGAGCGGAGAAGCTGTGACCTCGCAGGAGGACAAGACTCAGACGTGCTTTTGATGGAAGTTTGAGGTGAAAATGAATCGAAGGCGATTTCTCAAAGCGTCAGCCATCACTGCTGGTGCGTTAGCCATTGGTGGAGGTGCAATCTATGCCATAACCAGAGACTCGGATATCCTCCATGACCACTTTCAAGGGACCGAAAAGGTCCTTGCAGCCCGCTTTGGCAAACGCAGGGCAAGCAGTCTCATGAAGGGTATTCGACAGGAATATGGCGCTCTCGCTCCCGAGATGCCTTACATTGGAGGCGAAGAGAATATGTTCACCGAATGGCTGACCTACGGTGTCTACTACTTGGCTGTGTATCGGGTGCTCAAAGCCGAAAGACACAGCGTGGAGGAAGCGGGCAAGGTTATCTTTGACACATTCCAGGACATGGCGGATTATCCGAAGTGGTTGCTTCGTCTCGTTGGAAGCCTCAAATACAACAAACAGTACCTGGGTCAACTGAAAGAGGCGACAGCAAAAACCCAAGAACGTCGCTATACTGGCGACTGGGTAGCAAGGTTTATCGAAGGCGATGGGGAAGGGTTCGATTATGGCATAGATATCACGGAGTGCGGAATTTGCAAGCTCTATCGCGCGCAAGGTGCGGACGAGTTGACACCGTATCTGTGTTTGAGCGACTATGTTGTGAGCAACGCCTTTGACAGGGGGCTCGTGCGATACAAGACACTGGCTGAAGGGGCTGAGGTATGCGACTTTCGATACAAGAAAGGACGAGCGACTTTTGTGAACCCTCTGAGAGAGGGCTGGCCGCCCAAGTTTCTCAACGGAAGGGCGTAGCATTCAAGATTGATAGGCTGTTGGGCGCTGTTTTAAGTCCATCAGAGTGAAAAAAGCTATCCCCAGAAATGCCATGGATTGAAGTGGAACTTTTTGTTTAATGATAAAAAGTGGGCACTTGAAAGGCGACAAAGATGAAAAAACTGAGTCCAAGGGGTCAACGTTGGCTGAAAGGCTTTCACTCTTTTTTTGCATGTATGTGGGTAGGCGCAGCTGTTGTACTGAGCGTCAAGCAGTTTTTTGTAAATCCCTCCAATGGAAGGGAACTTTACGGCATAACGTCCACCATGGACTTCATTGATATGTTCATAATCATTCCAGGAGCCATGGGGGTTCTCCTTACAGGCCTCATTTACTCCATTTGGACCAACTGGGGTTGGTTCAAGCACAACTGGATTACGGTTATTGAGGGGAGCATGAAATAGTTTGCATGGACTATCAGAAATACGAGGGTCGTGGGGGTTTTCTGAAGTGACTGGTGGAAGACCGCCGTCCTTTTCGCGACTTATCTGTGGGGGAAGCCGCAGCTCCGCCGTAGGCGGAGAATGCGGAGGGGGCAAAACTCCCCCATGGATAAGTCTGGAAATGCAAACAATATTTTGCTCTCCTCAATAAGTGGGTCATATGCTTGTACGGAGTCATTTTCGGCACCTATCCGCTTGGCCCTTGGATGAGCGGTTTGGCCCGCATATCCAAAGAGCGCGGCCTGTCCGCCCTTACGAACACGACCTATCTGCACAATAAAACGATGCTGTATACTTTCGGAACCTTTCAGGTCGCAACACTCATTTTTGCTGTTTTTGTCACAGCCTTGAAACCATGGAAAAAGAAAGTAAAACCTGAATCTCGAAGGGATGAAGGCCTCCACGCATAAAGCACCAACCACCGGTAGAAAAGGTGGATTAATATTGATATAGAGACTTCGTTAGCGCGCCAAAATGACTCCGACCTATGACGTTTTTACGGCTAAAGAATGGGAGATCGTCTGCCAGCACAGGACCCCCTATCAGGTGCAGCAGTTCCTCAATAAACTCCCTTACAACCACGAAAGGAGCCAACAAACATTACACACCTTCAGGTGGGTCGTTAAACACGGGACAGCCCATTGCTTGGAGGCTGCGCTGTCCGCTGCCGTAATTCTGGAACAACAGGGTTACCCCACCCTGCTGCTTGATCTCGAGTCCCAAGACCACCTCGATCATGTCCTTTTTCTTTACCGCAAAAACGGAAGGTGGGGCACGGTGGCACGTTCTCGCGATCCGGGCCTGCACGGCAGGAAGCCCGTTTTCAGTACCCTTCGGGACCTCGTGGAAAGTTACGCCGATCCCTTTATCGACTTCTCAGGGCGTATCATCGGCTTTGCCGTTTGCAACCTGGCCGATCTTGGGCATTACGACTGGCGGCTCTCCGAGCGAAATGTGTGGAAGGTGGAGCGTTTTCTCATCGACATGCCGCACAGACGCTTCCACATGTCGAATAAACGTTATCGATATTGGCACAAGCGATACTTGAATTACAGAAAGCGATACCCCCATCGCAAGCCCCTTTACTATCCCAATCGGCTTTGCTGGACGCCAGGTTACCCGAAGAATCCTATCTGATTCACAGGAAAGGTCGGCCGTCATGAGACGACTCGCGAGATTCTCCGGCTTGGCTGCCCTTGCTGATGGCGAGGGAGAAAGCATCTCACAATGGAAAAAATGAAATACTTCTGCGAATTGTTTGAGGCCCTCCCCCGATGTGGCCCGGGAGAAAATGAAGCCACCCGACGGGCTTTCAGTGCACTGGATAGCCTCCCGGAACAGCCCTTCATTCTGGATATCGGCTGTGGCCCAGGAGTACAGACGATCGCGTTGGCCAAAGTCTCGAATGGCCAGATTGTTGCTTTAGACAACCATCAACCCTTCCTCGACAAGTTGATGAAAAAAGCGAGGGAGGGAGGGCTTGCAGATCGTATTATCCCTAAGAATATCTCCATGCTCGATATGGATTTTGACGAGCACACATTTGACATTATTTGGTCAGAAGGGGCCTTGTATCTTATGGGATTCCAAAAGGGCCTCAGGCGGTGCCGTCCATTACTAAAAGATCATGGATACTTGGCCGTGACGGAAGTCGTATACCTTGTGCCCGATCCGCCCGCCCCTGTCATTGCTTACTGGCAGAAGGAATATCCGGACATCAAAGACGTCAGGACCAGGATCAGGTTGATTTATGATGAGGGGTATCGTTTACTATCGCATTTTACACTCTCCGAATCGGCATGGCTGGACAGCTTTTATTTGCCCATGGAAAAAGAGCTCTCTCGCCTAGAAGAGAAATATGAGGGAAACAAAACGGCCCTGGGTGTTTTTGAGAATTTGCTAAGTGAAATAGCCTTCTATAAAGAATACTCGGACTATTTTGGTTACGAGTTTTTTGTGATGCAGAAAGCCGAATAGTCCAAAAAGTTTCTCGGGCACAGGAAAGCATGGTCAAAGATTGAAGGACTGAGAAAAGATGGAGCGAAATGCATCCAGGTCTATAGTCCGAGGCATCATGACTGAATTTGCCAACCTGACCGGGCTTTCACCGGTCGCCAAGCGTCCGCGCCGCTATCTATGGACGGACGCTTTTGCCGTGTGCAATTTCCTGGAGCTCTTTGGGCAAGCGGGTGATGAAACATACAAAGATCTCGCTTTGCGCCTTGTCGATCAGGTTCATCGCACACTCGGCCGACACCGTGAAGATGACGCACGAACCGGCTGGATAAGCGGTTTGGATGAGCGCCAGGGCAAACTTCACCCCACAAAAGGGGGGCTGAGGATCGGTAAGGAAATGAATGAACGGGGTCCCGGTGATCCCTTTGACGAACGCGTGGAATGGGATCGGGACGGACAATACTATCATTATCTGACCAAATGGATGCATGCGCTCAACCGGGTAACCCGTGTCACCGAACATTCGAGTTACAACAGGTGGGCGATGGAACTGGCAAAAACGGCCCATGCCGGGTTTACCTATGTTCGGCCCTCCGGCGGCCAGAAACGCATGTACTGGAAAATGAGCATAGACCTGTCTTACCCGCTCGTACAATCCATGGGACACCACGATCCCCTGGATGGACTCATCACGTACAGCCAGCTCCAGGCAACTGGAGCTCAAGATCCTGAAAAACCTGCGCCGGATCTCAGCGGGGAGATTGCGGACATGGCTCGCATTTGCGAAGGAAAAAGCTGGGCCACCGATGACCCCCTTGGTCTCGGCGGTCTTCTCAGCGACGCCTTCAGGCTGGCGCAATTGATCGTTAACGAAAATCTTGAACAGACCGGGCTGCTGGAGACGATCGTGGATTCCGCTCTGCTGGGTTTGGAAACTTACGCAAGAAGGAATTTCTTCAAGCTTCCAGCTGATTACCGCCTTGCCTTTCGCGAACTGGGCTTGTCCATTGGTTTGCGTGCTATTGGAAAGTTGAAGGGACTCATCGAGGGCCATCCGGGGCATTTGAATGAGGAACAATCCTTGCTTTCACAGATTGAAATCCTGATGCGGTACGCACCCTTGATTGATACCATTGAGAAATTTTGGCTCGACCCTGCCAACAGAGAAGCCGATACCTGGAGCGCCCATCGTGAAATCAATATGGTGATGTTGGCGACCAGCTTGGCTCCTGATGGATATTTGGCACTTTAAGCGCGTCAGATAAGGCCGAGAGGAGAAAACATGGTGCATATAGTCCTTATTTACTTGGGAGCCGCGCTGACAGCTTTGTGGGGAATTACACATCTTTTTCCTACGAAGTCTGTCGTTCAGGGCTTTGGAGACATTGCTATGGATAATGGGCGCATTATCACCATGGAATGGATTATAGAGGGCGTATCCCTGTTCTTCCTTGGTGTGTTTGTGGCCACTGTAACCGCCATTGACCCTTTGAATACCGTGTCAAAAGCTGTGTATATTGTCAGCATCCTAAACCTTCTTGTGCTGGCCACGGTCTCATTGTTCACCGGCTTCAGAGTGAATCTGATCCCGTTCAAGCTGTGTCCGTTCATTTTTCTGTTATCTGCAGCTCTCATATTCGTTGGGGGTCTGGTTTAGGCGAGGACAGTCTGCAATCCCCCGTTACAGCGGATCGGGGATGGGCGCCAATCTGGTCTTGATCCCGATCAACCCGGGCTTCCTGCGCAGAAGCCGTTTTCCTAAGAAAGAGAGGAGAAGAGATGGAACTGCCCAAAAAAGGCGAAGAGGTGCCGATTCCCAAGATCAAAGAAATCTGTGAGTTTTATGGCCTCCATGATCTGTGGCGCAAAATTGAAAAGGACCCGCCACCAAAGCCGTTCACAAGCGACGGCTGCTCAATGTGGTTTGATTCATGGAAAGGAATCAGCTTGTATTCTGCTTGTTTTGTGCATGACCTGAAGTACTGGGCGGGATACCCGAATGAGAATGTGGAGAGATTGGTCGCAGACGCTGAGCTTATGATTGACGTGGCTCGCTTACTCGATTCAACAGAAATGGCGGAGACCATGTTCCACGGCGTCAGGGTCGGTGGCCATGAAATATTCAAGCGTTCATTTTCTTGGGGTTTCGGCCGAATCCCATAACCTGCCATAAGGGCAAAGAAATCACAGCCCAAACACACGAGGGAAAGCCGCAGTGCAAAAAAAAAACCATTTAACACGGACGCTTCTCGTTGCTATCGGTCTCTTTATGTTGGTCACCTCGACGGATCCCGGCTGTGCTACAGATCAGCCATCTCAGGAGATTGGCACGGCAACTCTTGAAACTGGAATTCATGCATCCCAAAGCGAGGCGCCGGTGCTGAGGACATTCTATTTCGAATGCACCGACGGAATTGAGGTTGTGGCGCATTTCCAGGAAAAAGAGGATGAGGTCATCCTCTTTCTGCCCCGAAAAACGGTTCACCTTCCTCATGTTCCTGCAGCGTCCGGCGCAAAATACAGCGACGGGAATATCACCTTCTGGACAAAGGGTGAAAGGGAGGCCCTTTTAGAAATCGGAACTGCCGGTCTCAAGCGCTGCACCGAGAACAGGCGAAAGTCCATCATCGAGGATGCCAAGCTTCGGGGCGCCGACTTCTGGGCAACGGGAAACGAACCCGGTTGGACTTTGGAGATCCACCCTGAAAGTATATTTTTCGTGACCAATTACGGTCGGGACAGATATGAATTCCTCACCCCCGTACCTCACGTGGATCAGCAGAAGGCAGTCACCACTTATGAGGGACAAGACAGCGGGCACGATTTTACCATTCAGGTCACGGAAACACGGTGCGCGGATTCCATGAGTGGGGAGAGCTTTGAGAGCACCGTTAAAGTGACCTTGGATGGTAAGGCCTATCGCGGTTGCGGCCTGGCTCTTCACTGACCCATCAGGCGGTCTGGGCGAGTGCGGACAGAAAACGTTTGGAGGCTGCTATGAATCGACTTATCTTTTTTTTTGGTTTGATCGCCATAGGTGCCTGTTGCACGCCGACAGGTGCAGGCTTGAATGCAGACGCATTGGTTGGGACCGGTTGGTTGCTGGAGGACCTTGGGGGCAAAGGCGTCTTGGATCGTGTTCAGACCACGCTTCAGTTTCAGGACGGAAACCGGATTGCCGGCAGCGCCGGCTGCAACAACTACTTTGGTAGCTTTCAGGTCGTGAACCATGAATTCTCAGTCGGCCCCATTGGAGCCACGAGGAAAATGTGTGCTCCAGCGGTCATGGATCAGGAAGATCGGTTCTTCCGTGCATTGGAAAAGGCCCAACGGATCACTTTAGAAGGCCCTTACTTGCTGATCGACTGCGAAGGTCTGGACAAGCCGCTCAAGTTTTCTCCCATTCAATCCCCAAAGAAACGAGAGTAAGAAAAGAGCTAAAAACCGGTAGGCACAAATAGCCTCGTCGGTTCGAGCGTCAGGGGAGAAAAGGAAGGTGGAAGGAAAAGACAGCCCCATTCGCTATTGCACGATCAGCACCCCATTCGGAAGACTGCTCTTGGCTGGAGACACGTTGGGTCTCAGGCACATCCGTTTCTTGATCGGGACAAAGAGGCTTTTTACCCATCCAGAATGGAAAGAAGACAGGCCGTTTTTTCGGGAGGCGGCAGAGCAGCTCAATGCCTATTTTGAAGGCAAGTTGAGACATTTTGAACTCAAGCTAGTCCTCCAGGGCACGCCGTTTCAGCTGGAGGTTCTCCGGGCCGTCCAGGAAATTCCTTACGGTGAAACGATTTCCTATGGAACCCTTGCCAAGCGCCTCGGCAAACCCAGTGCCTATCGGGCCGTTGGTGCAGCCAATGCCCATAACCCCTTGCCCATCGTCATCCCGTGCCACAGGGTTGTCGGCGCTGATGGCCACTTAACGGGATATGGTGCCGGCTTGGAAATCAAGCAGGCCTTGCTTGATTTGGAAAGCGCGAACCGTTCTCTTCGATAAAAGGATAAAAGGACAGGCAGAGAGATAGGGGATGGGCCGATACGCCAGTTACCACGAGCTCAGGCAACACGAGACGGAAGGGGTGGACTACCGGATTCAAGTTAGGGAGGCCCTCTCCCCTATCGCTGTGATGGCACCGCACGGGGGTGAAATTGAACCGGGCACCCTGGAACTTGCAGACGCGGTAGCCGGCATAGAATATGCCTTCTACGCTTTTGAAGGCAAAAAGCCAAAAGGAAACGGGGCGCTCCATATCACAAGCACGTCCTTTGATGAACCCATTGCTCTGAGACTGGTCAGAAAATCGCGAATCGTATTGGCCCTGCACGGATGTGAGGGACTGGAAGAAAAGGTTCACCTCGGGGGTCGAGATGAGGACATCAAGGCTCGGATCAAAGAAGAACTGGAGAAACGGGGTTTTGCTGTAGAGGAAGAGGCGAAGCCCGCCTGGCAAGGCAGGCACTCACAGAATATATGCAACCGAGGTCAAACCGGAAGGGGTGTGCAATTGGAGCTCACTCGCAGCCTGAGAAAAAAGATGTTTACCAGTCTCGAAAAAAGGGACGGAAACAACAGAACCGAAACTTTCCGAAGTTTTGTTTCAGCCCTCAGGGAAGTCCTCTCCGCCATTGTCTCTGGATTCAATGGAAGCTTCAGAGCGTTTCGTTGATATCCGTGCACAGGCCTGATACGAGACAGACGAATGAATAAGTCAGGCTCTGGAAACACATATCGCGTTTAAAAGAGGAAGATGATCTGCTAAAGACAAGCCTTTAAGTCTTACCGGTCGTATTGGGCCTTTGCCCTCTCAACGATATCCTTTAAACGTCCTTTGACCTTTTCTGAGAGCGGTTCCGGTCTGTGTTCCGCCAGTATTTGGTCCACCCTTTCAGCAGCCCTTCGGCCGAGATCGCGGCTCCCCTTCTTGACCCAACCATCGTAGTAGTCATGGTCTATGAGGGTGGGATACCAGCGCTCTCGGAAATGTTGGAGGGTGTGTTTTGTACCCAAAAAATCACCGTCCGGCCCGACCTCGTCGATCACATCCAATGCCAGAGTCTCGTCGTTGATTTCCAGCGGCTCAAGCGCAGTCCGTATCCAGTTGACGATTTCATCGCAGATGACAAGCTGTGCCAGAGAACCTGTCAAGCCGGACTCTAGATACCCTAGGTCATGAACAAGATGGCTGCCACAGAGGGTATTCGTGATCAGGGTCAAGGCCGCTTCGATTCCTGCCTGTTGGTCCAATGCTTTCGAATCGCTGCACCCGCCAAAAGCGAACATGGGCAGCCCGTAGTGGTGGGCAAGATCCTGAGCAATGAATTGTTTTTCGGGCTCCACGTAGGGGCTCAATGTGGTACGCATATCCAGGGCGCTGGCGCCCCACCCTGACGTGATAAATGGGGCCCCAGGGCGCTCCAATTGTGAAAGAACCAATCCTACCAGGCTTCCGGCATTCCAGATGGCCATGTTCCCGGCCACGGTTATGGGTGCAGTGGCTCCACCTATGGCAACCGGAATGTACGTGGCGGGTAGCCCTCTTCCGGCCAGATACAGGAGTTTCTGAAGGGCTTCCTGATTGTGTTGAAGACCGTGGGTCACGTTGATGTAACACGCCGCAAATGGCTTTTGGGCTAGAGCCTCCGGGCCTCCTGCGACCGTCTCCGCCATTTCGACAGCATCCTTGCATCCGCCCATATCCGTGGTGACATAGACGATCGGCTTGGTGGTGCAATTCAGCATGACATGCATCTGGTAGCGATCAGCCGCCATGGTGGTGACGTCCTCGGGCAGAAACATGCACATGACAAAGTCGATATTTTGCAAAGCATCGCAGAGGGTGACCCCTTCAACAACATCTTTGAGCACAGCCTTGCGGCGCTTGCCGGTGCGATGATCAAGGATGTTCAGGCAATCCGAGCCCGTGCCGTAGAAGGTCCGGTAGCCCCCCACACGCACCACAGGATCCCCATTCCGGCTGTGAAGAACCACCTCGTCTGGCGCTGTTTCCAGGGCATCCTCGACCAATTTGCCCGGAATCCTCACCCTGTTTCCTTGTGTGACCGATGCGCCCGCTCTACGAAGCATATCGATCGCAGGCTGAAAATGGAGTCTGACACCGGTCCGTTCGAGAATCTGCAAACTGGCGCTGTGAAGCTTCTCGCACTGTTCATCCGGCAGGCGCGGAAACATAAGTCGGTTTTTCATTCTAAATCAGAAACCCCTGGGGTAACGGGTCCTCCGAAGTTACCACAAAGCGGTGCAGACCGGTTGCATGGGCAGAGCCGCGAATTTCAGGGATGATGACCGAGAGGTCTCCCAAGGTCGATTCCTCCACAATCCGCCCTTCAAACCGGGTACCCAGAAGGCCCTGGTTGACGAATGTCTGCCCGGTGGACAAAAGGCCTCGCCGATGAAGCAACGCCATTTTGGCCGCTGTGCCCGTGCCGCACGGTGAGCGGTCCACGTGACCTTCTCCCAGCACCACAACGTTCTTCCCCCGGCCATCCTGGTAGCCACGAAGATCATAGAATTCGACCACATCAACCGTATCGATATAGGTTCGTGTGGGATGTCGCACCTTCAGTTGCTGGTTTGCCGCCTCTATAATGGCCATGCCCCATTGTGCCAACGTACCCGCATTTTCCGGAACAAGAGCCGTTCCCAACTCGTCAACCGACACCATAACGAAAAAGCCGCCAGCATAGCAGACATCCACAGTGATGCGGCCTAACTCCGGCACATCCAGAACCTGGTCAAGGAGAAATGCGAAGGCGGATTCCATTCTTATGGCAACGGATTCCACTCGGAGCGGTTTTCCAGTCATCGGCCGCACGCTGGCCATCACCGGTCCTGATGGCGAGTCCACAACCACGTCGGTTTCAACAACAGGCTCACCCAGGCCACCCATTTCTACGAATGCCGTCACTGCGCCAATCATGCCGTGACCACACATGTAAGGATACCGGCGGGCATCCATGAACACGATGCCGAATCGGCTGCCCTCCCTCACAGGATTCGTGATGACCCCGGCGAACATGTCCCGGTGGCCCCGGGGTTCGCGCGTCAAGATCAGTCGAACGTGATCAAGATTCTCCCGAACATAGAGCCGCTTGTCATTGATCGTCTCTCCGGGAATCTCCGGCAGACCGTCAAGGACCAGGCGAATCGGCTCACCCCCCACATGATAATCGAGTGTGACAATTGGACTCCCGAGCGTTGAAAATCTCTCACTGCTGAGAAGTACCACCACGACCCTCTCTCAAAGTTAATGGTTCCCCTTTTGTTTGGATCGGCCGAAGTTTAAACAGCCCCAAGCGTCTGATTCCTTGAGGTTTTCATGCTACAGTGTTCAACCATAGTGGAAGGAAATGGGTTTGTCAAAGGAGAAGCGCATGCAGGGACCGCATATGATCAGCCAGTGATTACCGAAAGCCTTGTGGGGCGTGCTTTTCCAGGGATCAAACCGCTTTCTTTTATGGCATTTGGGATTTTTTCTTGACTCCCGGTGCGGGTTTTACTATCTATAAAGACTTACAGACTCGATTGTCGTTGGAATCTGCGGCCATCAAGGCGTTTGGTAACCTTGAACCAATAACCTCCCATAAGAACTCCCATGCAGAACGAAACCTGGAAGCCCTGGGCGCTGCTCGGCCCGGCATTAAGCGCGGTCTTTTTTCTATTGGTTATTCCGGTCTTTTTTATCGTGGTGTACAGCTTTTGGCTCAGAGCGCCCACCGGGGCGGACATTCCCGCCTTCCAGTTCGGAAACTACGCCAAGTTCTTTGCCGATTTCTTCTACCCATCCATCCTGATCCGGACCATCCGTGTTTCACTCGAAACCGTGCTTCTATGCTTGGTCATGGGATACATCCCGGCCTACTTCTTCTATCGAAGCAAAACGCGATTCAAATCAATCCTCCTGCTCCTGATCATGCTCCCTTTCTGGATCAGCTTCATCATCAGGACCATGAGCTGGATCAATATCCTGGGCGATACGGGTCTGATTAACCACTTTCTGCTTAAAATCGGCATCCTCTCCGACCCACTGGGCATGCTCTACAACGAAGGATCGGTGCTCATGGGTCTAATTCAGTATTTGCTCCCTTTCATGATCCTCAACATCTATGTGAGCCTGGAAGGCATTGACAAAAGCCTCCTGGAGGCGGCAAGGAGCATGGGTTGCACCGAATGGCAGGCCTTCAAAGAGGTGACCCTGCCCCTAAGCCTTCCTGGGGTGAGTGCAGGCAGTCTGCTTGTCTTCGTCCTCACTGCTGGAACGTATCTGCCGCCCATGATCCTAGGGGGTCCGGGAAATGAAATGATCGCCAACCTGATCTTTAAGCGGGTTATTGGAACGCTGGACTGGCCTTTCGGCTCAGCCATCAGCGTTGTCTTGCTGACCCTTCTCGTAATTATTGTCTGGACCTATAACCGATATCTGGGCATTGGCCAGATATTCAAAAGCTTACAGTGAGATCGTCGCCATGTTGAAAATATCCGGATGGTCGCTGATTCGCGCTTACACGATTCTGGTCTACGTCTTCATGTTTGCGCCTATAGCCGTCGTGATCGTCCTGTCCTTTAATCCGGAGCAGTTCGGCTGCTTCCCCATGAAGGGCTTCAGCCTGAGATGGTTTGCCAAGCTGGCCCAAAACGAGCCTATCCTTCACGCTTTCAAGAACTCGCTCATTCTAGGCTCCCTCACTGCGGTGATTTCAACAGCCATAGGGATTCTCGCGTCCATGGCTTTCGTCCGTTACGAGTTCCCCGGCAAGAACACACTCAACACCCTGCTCCTTTCACCCATCATGATTCCCGAAGTGATTCTCGGCGTGGCCCTGCTGCTTTTCATCCGCTGGCTGCAACAACCCAAGAGTTTCTTGCTTTTGCTCATCGGCCATGTGGTCCTCACCCTGCCTTATGTGCTCCTGATTGTTCAGGCCAGACTGGTGGGGATCAAGATAGAATACGAAGAAGCCGCCAAGTCCTTGGGAGCCAATGCTTTTCAGACCTTCAAGGAGATCACCCTGCCGCTTCTAACACCGGCTATTCTCGCAGGTATGCTCTTTTCGTTCACGATCTCTTTTGATGACATTACGGCGACGCTTTTCTGGGCCACCGCACAGAACCAGACCGTTCCGGTTAAGATATTCGGCATGTTAAGGAATTCGATCAGTCCCGAGATCAATGCATTGGGAACCGTGATGATCATACTGACGATTGCCACGCCCCTGCTGGCAGGCTATTTATCTCGGAAGCTTGCTAGGGGATCATAAAGTGCCTCTGAGATACCGATTTATTGGTAAGGTTCAAAAGTGTATGCATGGAGTCTTTCTTGTTTACAACGCCCCTGTTTCCAGCCATGACCATTTTTCTCAAGAGGATATCTATAGGGCTCGCACCCGGTGGCTAAGAATTCGAGGTCTGACAAATTCATGGGAGATTCCCAAAAGTTCAGGGGCACAGACCCCAAATTCTTAGCCACACCAAAACTCAGTGGGATTTTTTGTGAGATATCCTCTTTCGAAAAAGGTCATGGACTCCACTACCGATGTAGCGTTGATTCGCCGTGCCAACACTCTTGAAGGAGATCAATGTCTCAGATCATCAGCGGGTAGGAGAAAGGGCTCGACAAATGCCTATGATTGACCTGGAAGACAAGGATGGAAATGTCAGATGGATCAACGTATTTCCTTTCAACTCCCTTGACTTGGCAAAGTCTTACGTTGAGAACTCCTCTGTTCCATTGCGGATCGTGAAAGGCAACCATCCTGTTTTCTGGGTCTGTAATCCTGAAGATGCAGCTTGGGCGGTGAAGTGCGGGTATGAAGAGGTTAAGCTAGGCTCTGAGTGACCCCACTGACCTTTCTGCGCAGGCAGGTAAAAAGTCGGCTTCAAACCGCAGAGAGCGCTGAACACGCAGAGAAGTGGACGGCACAGTAAGAAGCTCCAGATGCAAGGCGCACGAATCTTGAGGAATGAGGCGCACATAGAAGTACGCTGCAGTGACGAAAGATGAAGCGCAACGCCGCAGATGGACTTTTTGCGAAGCCGTCAAATGTTGAATCAACCTGAAACTTAACCGCTAATAAACACGATGAAGGGAGGACATTTATGAGTAAGGATTTGACTAAGCAACTGGATGATGTTTATGAGAAGTACTTAAATGGTGATGTGACCCGCCGCGGTTTTCTCAAGTATCTGGGAGTGGCGGGGGCCGCTGTTGGCCTGGTAGGGGGTCCTTTCGGGTTTCTCAGACGTCCTGCTTGGGCAGCCAAGTCAATCCGTTTTGACGGATGGGGCGGCGTCGTATCAGAAGCCTTCAGAAAACACGCTTTCAAACCCTTCACCGACGCCACAGGTATCGAGGTCATCGACGGTGAGTTCGGTGACATGGATACCTATCTGACCAGGGTCAAGGCTTCTTTTCCTCCTGGAGGAGAGTTTAACCTGGCCCACTTGAGCGGTGTTTTCGATTATGCCCGGTATGTGGGTCTGGAATTCGACGTTGTGCTTGATGAAAGCAAGATTCCGAACCTCAAGAACGTGATGACGGCCATGATGGAACCCTATAGAGCCATAACCAATGGTAAGCTCTCTGCAGTGCCCTACGACTACGGCCAGACCGGAATCGCCTACAACACGAAGTACATCTCCAAAGACAAGGCGGAAAAGCTGGGCGCTTCCCTGCTCTGGGACAAGGAGCTCGACGGCAAGCTGGGCAGTTGGGGGGATTGGCGCACCAACATCTGGTACGCAGCGCTCCACACCGGTCAGCACCCCAACAAAATTAAGGACATGGAGGCGGTGTGGAACGCCCTGCGAGAACAGCGCGAAATGGTCAAGAAATACTGGGGATCCGGGGCTGAACTCATGAGCCTCCTGGCGAATGAAGAGATTTATGCCACGGTGGCCTGGTCCGGCCGGGTGGCCGCCCTCCAGACGCAAGGCCATCCCATAGGCTTCCTGTCTCCATACAACTGTTATTCGTGGCAGGAGTGCATCTATGTCCTTAAAGGTACTGACTTGGATGTTGCCCAGAAACTGCTCGACTTCATGCTCGCACCGGCCTGCTCCATCGCTGTAGCAGAGGGGCAGAAGTATCCCTCGAGTCTTGACCCAACCAAAGTCCCCATGCCTGATGCGGTCAAGAAGCTGCCTGCTTTTGATCCCACCGGCAAGCTGGAAGGCTACCTCTTTGCGGATCCGTTGTATTGGAACAGTCACGAGCTCGAATGGGCGGAGAAATGGGACAGGGTTAAGGCTGGAGGATAAAGCGGGAATTCGGGTTGCGGGTTGCAGGTTATCTGTGCTTGTCAGGAGACAAGGAGCCCCTCAACCCGTAACTTTCTCAATAAAATCCGAGCCAAGGAGCGATGTGTACAGTGAATAACCGTGATTCTACCCCTTTGGTGCAACTGAGAGGCGTGGTCAAACGCTTTGACAAGCTTGTTGCTGTCGAGAAGACGGACCTGGATATCGAGGAGGGGACGCTTGTCACCCTTCTGGGCCCTTCTGGATGCGGAAAGACGACCATTCTCAGGATGATTGCAGGCCTGGAGATCCCTACTGAAGGGGATATCTACATCAAGGGCAAGCGGGTCAATGACATGCCCATCCACAAGCGGAATCTGGGAATGATCTTTCAGAACTACGCCCTTTTTCCCCACAAGACCATTTTTGACAATGTGGCCTTTGGCCTAAAATACAGAAGTGTGCCTAAGGACGAGATCAAGAAGAAGGTGAAGCACGCATTGGAGATGGTCCGTCTTCCCGGCGTAGAGAGCCGAATGCCGTCAGCAGCAACGGATCGCCCTGGCCCGGGCCATCGTCATCCAGCCGGATGTGCTTCTCATGGATGAGCCGTTGTCCGCTCTGGACGAAAACCTTCGGGAAGACATGCGCCGAGAGATCGATAATCTCCAACGGATGCTTGGTGTGACCACCATTTTTGTGACCCACGATCAACGGGAGGCCCTCAGCATGTCTGACAGTATCGTGGTGATGAATCAAGGTCTTGTCCAGCAAAAAGGAAGCCCGGAGGAGGTCTACAACTACCCGCTCAACCACTTTGTGGCCGATTTTTTGGGCCACTCGAATTTCTTCAACGCCGTGGTGGAGAGGCGAAACGGTGAGAATTTGACGGTCAAAGCGGACGATGGAAACGAGGTGACCGTAGAGCACCCCGGCGATTGGACCGAGGGGCAGCCTGTGGAACTTGTTGTGCGGGCCCAGAGGCTGGACATCTTTCGAAGGGACAGCAAGAAACCGGAATCGTCGGTGAATCTCTTTAACGGCACGATCAAGGATCGGAGTTACATGGGCGGCGAAGTCAGCTATTTTGTGGAGCTCGAGAACGGCACGGTGATTCACGTGATCAAGATAGCTACATTGCTTCCTTTTCGCCGAGGTGAAGAGGTCACCGTCCAGATTTCACCCAAGGACTGCGGCCTCCTGAACCAGGAGTAGCAAAAAATATGGTAACGCTCAAAAGTGTTGGCATAGACCCTCAGGGCCGGGGCTAAGGGGATATCTAAACCGGAGGCTCATGGCTCAGGGCTATCATCCGAATGCGGTCCCTGTCTCTTTCTGAAAGAGCATCTCCCAAAAAAGATTCCTCAGGAGCACACTCTGGTTTGATCTTTGAGGGTTGACGCCCGGTAAGCATTGGCAGAATTTCTCTTTCCGACATCCACGTCGGTTTGTTAAACCCTCAAAGATCAAACCAGCTCCTCCGAAGATGATGGAGATGCTCTGGAAGAAAGAGATTGGGACCGCGAAGGTCATTGTTGGTGGAATCTCTTTTGTAAGATGTCCCCTTTCGAAAAAGGTCATGGCCTCCTCCAATGATGAAGCGTTGATTCGCAGGGCAAACACTTTTGAGGGGTACCAAGAATTTAAAGGCCAAACGGCTTCTAACGCATGCGGGGCGACCAACCAGTCGCCCCAATTCTGTTACACCCATTGGACTTTCATATTGTTAAACAAAGCGTCAAAAAATAGATATATATGCTCTTCCAAAACATGATTGTATGTAGGGGTGGGCTTTATGCCCACCCGATGAGCTTTCTCGGGCGGGAATAAATCCCGCTCCTACGCTTTTTTGTATATGAACCCGTTCCTTGATACAATGCAAGGGGGTTTAGAACATGGATCTATCAAAGGCGGTCGAAGGACTTGCCCAACGATTTCCGTCAAGGGTGCTCACAATCGACTCCCACACCGGGGGTGAACCCACGCGCCTCATTGTCGAAGGCGTCGGCCCTCTCCCGGGCGCCACGGTTCCTGAGAAACGGCGCTATGTCATGGAAAACCTGGACCACATCCGGCTCCAGTTGACTCGGGAACCTAGAGGTCATCGGGACATGGTGGCTGCTCTTGTCACTGAACCATCCAGCGAAGGGGCCTCTTTTGGTCTCATCTACATGGACGCCCGCCGTTATCCCTACCTCTGTGGTCATGCCACCATGGGCGCTGTAACAACCCTTATTGAGACGGGAGCCCTAGAACCCGAAGGAGATGAGATGGGTGTTGTTGTGGACACGCCCTCCGGGCCTTTGGAGACCAGAGCCAGCGTTACCGAAGGCCTTGTCGAGTCGGTGGCCATCCGGGCTGTGCCCTCTTTTGTTTGCAGCGAAAATCAACCCCTGGAAGTGCCCGGATGGGGAAGCCTTTCTGTTGATACCGTCTATGTTGGGGGATTCTTTGTCATGGTATCCACCGACCAGGTTGGTTTAGAGATCAGGCCGACCAACGCACCGAGGCTGATCGATCTGGGCATGAAGATTATTGAGCTTGCAAACGAACAACTCGTGGTGCGCCATCCCACCCGGACCGAGGTCACCACTGTGGATGTTGTAGAATTCTACGACTCTGAAGATCCTTCATTGGGCCGCGGCAAGAGCCTGGTCGTTTACGGGGAGGCCCACATGGATCGCTCTCCATGCGGTACCGGCACCACGGCCAAGATGACCCTTTTCCATCGCCGCGGCCAGTTGGCGCTGAACCAGCCCTATTTCAACAGCGTCCCTTTGGGGACCACCTTTGAGGGCCGTCTGGTGGAGGAAACCACGGAAGGCGGTATCCAGGCCGTGGTTGCTGAAATCCGCGGGAGCGCTTATATTACCGGCATGCACCAGTTTTACATAGACTCCCGTGACCCCTTCTCTGAGGGATTTTTGATATGAAAACTGAATTGATCTTCATAAACGGCAACTTCCACACCCAGGATCCCCGCCAACCCCGTGCAAGCGCAGTCGCCGTGGCAAGGGGGCGTTTCCTTGCGGTTGGTAAAGACAAAGAGATCCGGGAACTCGCCACCAGCGGCACAGAAATTCTGGACCTTGAAGGGAGACTGGCACTTCCAGGTATGACCGACGCCCACTTTCATTTCTATCACTGGGCCCTTGGGAGACAGGAACTGGCTCTGGCGGATGTGGCGCACTTTAAGGAACTCCTCGAGCGTGTCAAAGCCAGAGCTCAAGAGACCCCTCCCGGGCATTGGATCCTGGGTCAGGGATGGAATGAGTCCGACTGGCCTGAACACCGCATGCCCACCCGGGATGATCTGGATGCCGCAGCCCCCAGCCACCCGGTGGCCCTCTGGCGTTGCGACTTGCACTTGGCTGCTGTCAACTCCCAGGCCCTTCGCCTTGCCGGAATCGATGAAAACACCCCGAATCCTCCTGATGGCGTGATTGCCCGCGATGCGTCAGGTCGACCGAACGGCATCCTTCGGGAGCTCGCCCCCAATTTGGTCAAGGCGGTTATCCCCAACCCCACCGACGATGACCTCGCAGCCACCATGGCTGATGGGATTTCCGTGCTTCACTCTTACGGCCTTACAGGGCTGCACGACATCCACCTCATGGGAGGACTGGAAGCCGCCCCCGCGTTGAGGGCATGGCAGCGATTGAGAGAGAAGGAGCTGTTGAATCTCCGCACGTGGGTGAGCCTTCCGGGGGAGCTTGTGGATGAAGCCATTGCCTTGGGACTGAGAACAGGCCTTGGTGACGACAACCTTCGCATCGGCCACCTCAAGTACTTTGCAGACGGCGGCATGGGGGCGCGCACCGCCTGGATGATCGAGCCCTATCTGGATGCCGAGTGTGGCATGCCCCTTACTTCCATGGATGCGTTGGGAGGGTGGGCTCCCCTCCTCCGGCTGTGTCTCATCGCATGGAACATGTCCAAATGATCAGGCCGGAGGATGTGGCCCGTCTAGCGGCTCTTGATCTGGTCGCCTGTGTGCAACCCCACAACATGATTCTGGACATCAACATGATTGATGAATGTGTGGGCTCTCGGGGAGTATTTACCTATGCCTATAGACAAATGATCGACGCGGGCATCCCGGTGATCTTCAGCTCCGACGCCCCGGTCTGTGACCCCAGGCCGCTTGTGGGCATT
>SMTZ1_10001245_pt1 | contig 25923 bp, 22 predicted proteins | sample DeeMarSWOR136_30_FD_25667 | JGI IMG/M metagenome (IMG submission 25667)
CGAAAAGCGGGTGAATGGGTGCCGAATGAATATGGAGGGAGGGAAAATACCCAGGCGATCTCATTCCTCGAGGAATTTAATGAAAGGGTGTACCGGACCCATCCGGATGTCCAGACCATTGCAGAGGAATCGACGGCCTGGCCGATGGTTTCAAGGCCTACCTATGCGGGGGGGCTCGGGTTTGGGATGAAGTGGAGCATGGGCTGGATGCATGACACTCTGGATTATTTCTCCCAAGATCCTCTCTATCGGAAATATCACCACAATCAACTTACCTTCAGTATCTGGTATGCCTTCTTTGAGAATTTCGTCCTTTCCCTCTCCCACGACGAGGTCGTTTACGGGAAGGGGTCCCTTCTTAGAAAAATGCCCGGAGAGGAATGGCAGAAGTTTGCCAACCTCAGACTCCTCTTTGGATATTTGTATGGTCACCCCGGCAAAAAACTCATATTTATGGGGGCGGAATTCGGTCCGTGGGATGAGTGGTACCACGAACAAAGTTTGGACTGGCATCTTCTGGAATATCTTCCGCATCAGGGGGTGCAAAGATGGGTTAAAGATCTTAACCAGTTCTACAGAAAGGAGCCCGCCCTGTATGAACTTGATTTTAGACAGGAGGGTTTTGAGTGGATCGATTTTCGGGACTGGGAGGGGAGCATCATCAGTTTCATTCGCAAAGGAAAGAGCACCGACGAGATTTTATTGGTAGTCTGTAACTTCACCCCCGTTTTAAGAATGAACTACAGAGTGGGTGTCCCTCGGAGTGGTTTCTGGAAGGAAGTTTTGAACAGCGATGCGGCGATATACGGTGGCATCGGTCATGGAAACTTTGGAGGCGCTGAGGCTACCCCCGTCTCATATCATGGGAAATATCACTCCCTTTCGCTGACGTTACCTCCTGACCCTACCCTGCAAAGGGCACAGAGCGAAGGGCCAAGAGTAAAAAGAAAAGGGTTGGAGTTTAATTATGGAACGATACATCTGTATTCATGGCCATTTTTATCAACCCCCGAGGGAAAACCCATGGTTGGAAGGAGTGGAGCTTCAGGATTCGGCCTACCCCTATCACGATTGGAATGAAAGGATTACTGCAGAATGCTATGCCCCTAATTTTGCTTCTCGTATTCTCGATGCAGAGAGATGGGTCTCTGACATCTCTAATAATTATTCAAAGATGAGTTTCAATTTCGGTCCTACGCTTCTCTCCTGGATGGAACATCATAGGCCGAAAACCTACCAGGCCATTCTCGAAGCGGATCGATTGAGTTTGGAAAGATTTTCAGGACATGGATCTGCCATCGCACAGGCCTACAGCCACATGATCCTGCCACTGGCCAATCGAAGGGACAAATACACACAGGTCGTGTGGGGCATCAAAGATTTTCAAAAGAGATTCGGAAGATTCCCGGAGGGGATGTGGCTCCCAGAAACGGCCGTGGATGTGGAGACTCTCGAGATCCTGGCGGAGCTCGGAATTAAGTTTACCATCCTTGCACCGAGGCAGGCCAAGCGAGTACGGAGGATGATGCGAAGCGCGAGGTGGCATGATGTGAGCGGAGGGAGAATCGACCCTACCACAGCCTATCTTTGCGTCCTTCCGTCAAAAAAGTCCATTCATCTTTTTTTCTATGATGGACCTATCTCTCAGGACGTTGCCTTTGGAGGATTGCTGAACAGCGGTGAGGCCTTTTTGAACAGGTTACTCTCTGCCTTTAACGATCACAGGGACTGGCCTCAGATGGTCCACATCGCCACGGATGGTGAAACGTATGGACACCACCGCCGCTTTGGAGAAATGGCTCTGGCTTACTGCCTCCACTTGATCGAATCTCAGAACTCTGCCAGATTGACCAATTACGGTGAGCATCTCGCAAAACAACTGCCCACCCATTGGGTTGAAATTTTCGATCATTCTTCATGGAGCTGCGTCCACGGGGTGGAGCGGTGGAAGGAGAACTGCGGGTGCAACTCAGGCATGCATTCAGGATGGACCCAGGCCTGGAGAAGACCATTAAGGGAGGCGATGGATTGGCTGAGGGATACCTTGGCCCCCCTCTATGAAGATCAATCAAAAGAATTTCTCAAAGATCCTTGGAGGGCAAGGGATGAGTATATCGATGTCATCCTGGATCGGACGGAAGGGAATGTCGAGGAATTTCTTAAGAGAAATGGTACCAGGGATCTTTCGAAAGAAGAAAAAGGTACCGTCTTAAAACTTCTAGAAATGCAGAGAAATACCATGCTGATGTATACGAGTTGCGGGTGGTTTTTTGATGAACTCTCTGGGATTGAAACGACTCAGGTATTGCGATATGCAGCCAGGGCGATTCAGCTTGCCGAAGAGTTGTTCAATAGGGCGATTGGAAAGGATTATCTCCAGAGACTTGAAAAAGCCCCCAGCAATATACAGGGTTTTGAACACGGTGCCAAGATTTACGACATGTTTGTTAAGCCCTCCATGCTGGATTTGCTGAGGGTGGGAGGGCACTATGCCATCTCTTCCCTGTTTGAAGATTATCCTGAAAGCACACGCATCTACTGCTATACGGCCGATAGCGAACGATACGACAGGATGGAAGTAGGCAAATTAAGACTTGCCATTGGGAAGACCCGCATCAAATCGGAGATCACATGGGAGGAAGAACCAATCAGCTTTGCCGTCCTCCACCTCGGGGACCACAATCTGAACGGAGGGGTGAGGAAATTCATGGGGGAGGAGACTTTCTCCACCATGCATGAAGAGATCAGGGAGGCTTTTAACAAGGGGGACATTCCGGATGTGATCCGGCTGATGGACAAACACTTTGGCATGAATAACTACTCCTTGTGGCACCTCTTCAAGGACGAGCAAAGGAAGGTACTGAATCAAGTGCTCCGTCCGATCATGGAGGGAATCGAAATTTCATTCCGCAAGGTATATGAGGAAAATTATCCTATGATGAATTTTCTTCAAGGTTTGGGAATGCCCCTTCCAAAACCATTTTCTGTCGCTGCGGAGTATATCGTCAATCTGGACCTGAGGAGGATTTTTGAGGCAGAAGATTTTCATTCAGAAAAATTTGAGACCTTAGTTAAAGAAGCCCAAAAATGGTCTTTGGAGATTGATAAAGAGACGATTGGTTTTGTGGCAACGTCTTGGATCAATAGGCTCATGGAAGGGCTGATTCAGGACAGAGAGGAGGCGCCCTTTTTGGAGAAGATCGAAAATGCCTTGAGACTGTTAAATGCTCTCTCTGTAGAACTGGATCTCTGGGGAGCACAGAATATCTGTTTCTCCATCGGCAAGGAGTGGTTTCACCAGATGAAGGAAAAGGCGGACCAGGGGGATGCTGCAGCAAAGTCTTGGACAGAGGTCTTCCATCAGGTCTGTTCTCACCTCCAGGTTAAGGTTCCATGAAAACTCTCTCACGAACCCCCCAACGCATCTATTCCATTGATGGAAGGTGAAAAGCAAAAATGAAACGACGAGGGAGTGGAATCCTCCTTCACATCACGTCTCTTCCCTCCCGGTATGGCATCGGTGATTTTGGCTCAGGGGCATATCAATTTGCAGATTTTCTCTTCGAAACCAAACAGACCTCCTGGCAGATCCTTCCCTTAACGCCAACGACTTCCTTTCGTGAAAATTCCCCCTACAGCAGTCCCTCTGCATTTGCAGGCAACCCCCTGTTGATCGATCCAGAATCTTTGATCAAAGAGGGTTTTCTGACTCGATCAGACCTGAAAGGGAATCCGTCCTTCTCAAGAGCGAGAGTCGATTATCCTGCGGTGATCCAATATAAGAAAGCTCTCTTTGAGGAGGCCTATCAAAACTTCAAGAGGAAGGGAAGAGGGCTCTGGGAGTTTGGTCATTTTTGCAGGGAGAACGCTTTCTGGCTCGAGGATCATGCCTTTTTCACTGCCCTGAAGACTCATTTTGGTAGCGCAGTCTGGAACAAATGGCCGAGAGGGATACGGGATAGGAAGCCCAAGGAGTTAAAGAGGTTAAAAGAAAGGTTGAAGGAAAGGGTGGAGAGAGAAAAGTTTCTCCAGTATCTCTTCTTTAAACAGTGGTTTTCACTGAAAGGCTATTGCAACAGCAAGGGCATCCAGATCATCGGGGATGTTCCTATCTATGTGAGCTTCGACAGTGCTGATGTCTGGGCCCATGCGGAGATCTTCAAATTAGATTCAAACAAAAACCCTCTTGTCGTCGCCGGAATTCCCCCCGATTATTTCAGCGCCACAGGCCAGCTCTGGGGAAATCCCATCTACCGGTGGGAAGTTCTACAAGAAAAGGATTACCTTTGGTGGGTAAGGAGAATCGCTCATAATTTAAAGCTCTTTGATTGGGTGAGATTAGATCACTTCAAGGGTTTTGTGGATTTCTGGGAGGTTCCAGCGAGGGAGAGGACAGCGGTCAAAGGAAGATGGGTCAAGGGACCAGGAGAGGATTTGTTCCATGGCCTGCTGAAACATTTCCCCTATCTTCCTTTCATAGCTGAAGACCTTGGTGTGATCACTCCGGAAGTCCATATCCTGCGAGACCGTTTCAATTTTCCCGGTATGCGTGTGCTTCAGTTCGCCTTCGGAAATGATCCTCTTGCGGATGAATACAAACCGCTCAACTACATCCAAAACTGTGTGGCCTATACGGGGACCCATGACAACGATACGCTGAGCAGCTGGATTTGTGGAAAAACAGACTATTCAACGAGAAAACCTGATGAGATAGGCTGGGAGAGAAAAAACGCTCTAAATTACCTTGGACAGAAAGGGAGAGGGAGAAGAGACATCCACTGGGAATTCATTCGACTGCTGATGATGTCAGTGGCCAATTTAGTGATCGTTCCTATGCAGGATCTCCTTGGACTGGGAGAGGAAGGGAGGATGAATCGCCCGGCCACAGCCGCGGGAAATTGGGAATGGAGACTCTTACCACAACAGTTGACACGTTCTCTGAAGAAGAGACTCACTGAAATGACAGAGATTTATATCAGGACCTGAGTTGGACGGGATGATAGAGAAGTGAAATGATTGATAGCCTCCCGTTCTCGTTAACGTTAGCCAAATCCGAAAGATCATGCTGGTGAATATCCAGCTCTCCACAAACAACCTGTTCAGGACTGCGTGTGTGACACCCTAGAGAGAAGGCACTGTTTTTCTAGTGCGACTTCTCTTTTAAAAGAAGCTCGGTAAGCTTGTAATAGTTTAGCGGAAGTTCTCCCTCAAACCTCAGCCATGACGGTGTGGGATACCTTAGGCCCTTTTCATGGCTCAACTTCAAGCCTTGAATCATTGTCTCTGCCTTACTCATGGGTATCGTGAAAGCCATCTCGTGATCTTGAGTTAAGGCAAAATACCGGTCGCCAGCCCCAGCCAAAACGATCTGATATTCATCCGTGAGCATCGTTCGAGCAATAGACACCGAGCAACCTATTCCCCCTCTCGCACTAAAAGGAAGGGCCCCGCCGTCTATTGCAGTAGCACCCTGCACTAATCTTGCTATCTGTGCAGGGTTGCCGAAGAAAATGATGAAATGGGGCTCGAAAGCGGCAGTATTGATTGGGGCCGTAAGCAAGTGGCTATACTTACCATATTCCAACAGGCTTAATCCCTGTGCACTTCTTGCAAATTCTTCTTTAGTTCCCAGTCCAACGGCTTCTGCTAGGCTCCCGTCAAGATATCCCTTGCCTGGCACGAAGCCTAACACGACGTGACCATGGGGACACACCTGATCTTCTTTACCAATAGCTATCGTCCACCCATAGCGCCGTGCCATCGCGAGGCCTTGACACGCTGTTATTGAAATACTGAGGTCCCTTTTGGGGAATCGGACCTTCTCCGGTAGCTCCTTTGAACTCTGACACATTCTGACCGCGAGGGGGAAACTTTGTGGCCAAACATATTTATTAAGCGCTTCGTTAATCTGTTTCAGGTCAACCATATTTAGACCCTCCTCTTTGCAATTGATATCATTCCGTCCATAATCATTATAAAAGATCCAGCATCAAATGACATAGTTTTCGGAAGAAATCGACGTTGGGGACTTCGCTCGCAAAGGTGCAATTTGGGTTTGGAACCAAGCAAACGTTTCAACCCTAAACTAGATTAACCAATATTTCTTTGGAAGCCAAGTTGCCAAATACAGGTCCAAGGTCCGATCAGGTTTTCTCAAAATTCAGTCTTATGGAAAGTTCCTCTTTTAACTGTGGGGCGGAACGAAAATGAAGCCCCTGCATACCTAATGAAGATGCAACCTCGATATGGTCTTTCGTGTCATCGATGAATAGAATTTTCTTTGGTTCAACCGAGGCCCAGCGAATGGCTTCTTGGAAAATCCGCACATCGGGTTTCTTGAATCCGACCTCATAAGAGAGAATATATTTTTCGAAAACGCTGACGATGGGGAATGTGGAAAGGATGTAGTTGAAGTGAAGAGGATCGGTGTTCGAAAGAAGTCCGAGCCGCCATTTCCTTTTCAAGGACCGGATCATCTGTGAAACTTCCTGGTCTTCAACAAAGATGTGATTCCACATGGGGACAAAGGCTTCAAAGGAGAGGGAAGGCTGGAGGAGTTCTTTTAAGAATTGAAAAAATTCTTCTGGGGAGACCTTTCCGGTATCGAAGGAGTTGATGACACCGTTGTTCAAATCGAAGATACAGGAGAAGATTTTTCTCGGATCCTGGAACTCCTTTTTTTGAACGTAGGGAAGAAGTTTTTCCGCGATCTGGTAATGGTTGAAAGGAAGGATGACATTTCCGAGATCAAAGAAGATGACCTCGATGGGACTGGGATCCATCGGTAATATGTTGCCCTCATGCTCTGCTGGTATCATCTTGACGGTAATAGTAAAATTCCAATAACCAAATCTCAAGCTCCCAATAAATTCCAATTACCAAATTACAATCATCAAACAAGGCAAAATAATTGAAATCACCCAGTTTGAATATTGGTGATTGAAATTTTGGTTATATTTGGTTATTGGTGCTTGGTTATTGGTAATTTACCCTTTCTTGAGAAATGCTGAGCGATGGCTTGAGTGAGGGCAGGGATCGTATACTCCTTGGGCTGAATCTGAACCCTCATCCTCCAATTTTTTGCCGTGCGTGCCGTGATCGGTCCAATGCAAGCAATGACGACGTGATTCAGAAGTTTTTGGAGGTCTTCCTTTTTCAGGAGTTCAACAAAATGGTTGACTGTTGAAGAGGAAGTGAAGGTGATGGCATCGACCTTCCGCTTGGTCAGGAGTTCCTTCAGCTTTTTCGATCCTCCTTTAGGCTTGACCGTACGATAGACCTCCACGACATCGACCTTTGCCCCCATCTTTTTCAAACCTTCGGGAAGGACATCCCTCGCCTCCTTTGCCCGGGCGAGTAGAATCCGTTTCCCCTTCAGGACCGATTTCTCAAACCCTTTCAGGATGGCCTCAGCCACAAACTCTTTCGGAGTATAGTGGACCTCCATCCCTTTCTCCATCAATTGATAGGCCGTGGCGGGCCCAATGGCACAGACCTTTAAAGAGGGTGGGAGACGGCCCCTATTTTTTTCGGTCCATCTCTGCCAGAAGAAGTTGACGCCATTGGCACTGGTGAAGATAACCCAGTCATAGGATTTTATTTGATCGATGGCTCTGTCCAGCCCCTTCCAGCTAGGGAGTCGGACAATTTCAATGGTGGGGAGTTCGATGACCTCAGCCCCAAGGTCTTTAAGACTCGAGGAAAATGCCGTAGCCTGATCACGGGCCCGAGTGATCAGAATCTTTTTTCCGACGAGCGGTTTTTCAACCCTCGGAATCTGTACAGCGGGCCTAGGGACTTCCGATGGTAGGGAAGGACCTTTGGTAGACTTCCTCAAGGATCTCTTTTGCTCCTTTTTTCAAAAGAATTTCGGCCAACTCGGTTCCAAGGGATTCCGCTTGATCGGTGGTCCCTTCCAGATGGTGGGTGATGAGCCTCTTCCCATCAATGGTTCCAACGAGGCCATCGATATGGAGGTTGGAATCAACGATCCTGGCATAGGCGGCAATCGGGACCTGACACCCTCCCTCCAATTTTTTGAGAAAGGCACGCTCTGCAGATACGGCGATGGCAGATGGCGGGTCATTGAGGAAATGGATCCGTTCTTCCACCTCTCGATCTTCCTTTCTCGTTTCTATTCCAAGGGCTCCCTGTCCAATCGCCGGCAGGGAAATTTCTGTTGGGAGGATCTCTGTAATCCTCGACTCAAAACCCAACCTTCTCACTCCTGCGAGGGCTAGGATGATACCATCGAGGGTCATCTTCTCCAGCTTCTTCAGGCGGGTATCGAGATTTCCCCTTAGAGGGATTAATTCAAGGTCTCCCCTGAAATGGAGCAACTGGGCCTGTCTACGCAGACTGCTCGTCCCGATCTTGGCTCCATGTGGAAGATCTCTCAATCCGTTCCCGCTTCTAGAGATGAAGACATCTCGGGGATCTTCCCTTCTCGTGATGGCAAAGAGATGGAGCTCCTTTGGTAATTCGGTAGGGACATCCTTGATACTGTGGACGGCAAGATCAATTCTCTTTTGAATCAGGGCCTCCTCAATTTCTTTAACAAAGAGGCTTTTTCCTCCAATCTTCGCAAGGGGTGCATCCTGAATTTTATCACCGGTCGTTTTAATGGTGAGCAGGGTGACCTTGAGATTGGGATGCGTCTGAACCATTTTATTCCTTACCCAGTTGGCCTGATAAAGGGCGAGCGGACTTCCCCGGGTTCCGATTCTGAGCTCTTTCGCGGTCATCCGATTTGAACCCCTCTCAGGAATTCGGCACACTGCTCGGGAGGCGTGGTGTTGATGTAAATACCGGTTCCAATTTCGAACCCTGCCGGGGTTGTCAATTTTGGAACGATGACGATATACCAATGGTAATATTTGACATCCCTGTCCTTAATGGGTGTCGAGTGGATGTTGTAGTTATAATCCTGATCATTCAATCCGATAGAGAGTCTCTTCAATGTATCTTGAAGGACATGGGCGAAATCCTCTAACTCTTGGTCCGAAACGGTGGCGAAAGAGGAACGGTGGATCTTGGGATAAATCCGGGTTTCAAAGGGAGAACGGGAGGCAAAAGGGCAGATGACGAGAAAATATTCTGTCTCTTTCACGACCCGCACCTTTTGACGGAGTTCCTCCTCCATCATCCCACAATAGATGCAGTCTCCGAAGGTATCGCAGGCGAGCTGGGATTGGTAGATGGGGTTCCTGACATGAGGAGGGACGATCGGTGTGGCAATGATCTGGGAGTGGGGATGTTCGAGAGAGGTGCCTGCCTTCTCCCCGTAGTTTCGAAAGATGGTGACGAGATCGAGTTGTTCCATCTTTGAGAGCGCCACGTATCGCTCTCTGTAGGTCAGAACGGTATTGTGGACCTCTTCCAGATCCATCGTGGCCATGGATCGGTTATGAAAGGGACTCTCAATGACCACCTCTGCCATGCCAAACCCATCGGCCTTGAGGAATCGGCCTTCATGTTTACGCTCGGTCGTCAGATCGCTCTGAAGGGCTGCGAATTTGTTGGGGACGACCCGAAGGGACCAGGCTCCGTCCTTTTCGATGGAGAAGACAGGAGGCGGTGTCATGGATTCATTGCCCGGGCAGAAGGGGCAATCCCCGCGATGAGGGGGAAGGGGATTCCTTTTCTCCTTTTTCTGAAGGAATTGATCGGGCCTTTTTGCCCTCTCGGTCGCAATAATGACCCACTCCTTCGAAACCATGTTCTGCCTAAATTCCGGCATCTTCGTTCTCCTTTTCTTTCGTCTCATCGAAACTCTCCGAGGAGGCTTCCGGAAGCTGGAAGAGAGCTCGGAGGGTATCCAGGTAGAGGTCCGCCGTTCCTTCTTCATTCGTTTGCTTGAGAAGTGTACTCGGTGTGTGGAGAATCTTATTAATAATGGCAGAGGTGAGGGCTTCCAGAGATTTCTTCTCTTTGTCAGACAAGCTGGGGTGGAGGGAAAGGGTTTTTTCTAACTCCCTCTTGCGTATCTCTTCAAACTTCTTTCTCAAAGCCACGATGGTAGGCGCCACCTCCAGGGAATGATACCAATTGACAAATTTGATGACCTCGTCCTGAACAATGGTCTCTGCCTTCTGGGCCTCTTTTTCCCGGTCCTTGATATTTTCGTCGGCTACTTCCTGAAGATTGTCGATATTATAAAGGTAGACATTCTCAATATCATTGACGCTGGGCTCCACATTTCGTGGGTCTGCAATATCGATAAAGAAGATGGGTTTCTGTTTTCGATCCTTAATCACTTTAGCCATCTGGTCATGGCGGATCAGGTATTGGGGAGCGTCGGTGGCGCTGATCACAATGTCTACCTTTTTCAACCCCTGGTTCATTTCATCAAAGGGGATGGCTTCTCCTCTAAATTCCTGTGCCAAGGCCACTGCTCGCTCGTAAGTCCGGTTTGTCACCAAAACCTTTTCCACCCCTCCCGCAACCAGGTGTCGAGCGGCCAAATCGCACATTTCTCCCGCTCCAATGAGGAGAACGGTTTTCTTTTCTAGCGTCCCAAAAATCTTTTCAGCCACTTCCACAGCAACAGAACTAACCGATACACCACGATCACCTATCTGGGTCTCCGTTCTCACCCGTTTGGCCACATGAAAAGCCCGGTGGAGGAGACGATGAAGAATGAGACCCGATGTCTTTGATTCCACGGCCATTTCATAAGCTGATTTGATCTGTCCCAGGATCTGGGCTTCACCTTTTACCATGGAGTCGAGGCTTGAGGAGACCCGAAAGATATGCTTGACTGCCTCTTCACCTATGAAAGCGTAGAGATTCTTCTCGAACTCCTTAAGGGGAAGGCGGTGGTATTGTGAGAGGAAATGCTTGAGATCGAGGATGGCTAGGTCGGTTTGTCGGGTGGCTGCATAAATCTCAACACGATTGCAAGTAGAAACAATCATGTTCTCCTTCACGGAAGGAATCATGTGGACCTTACTGAGGGCGTCTTCCATCTTATCCTCAGGAAAAGCCAGGCACTCCCGAATCTGGATGGGCGCTGTATTATGATTTAATCCGACAACAACAAGTTCCATAAAACTAACAAGACCAAAGGTTAAGGCTTAGGTTGAGGTTGAGAAAGAAATTACACCATAGAATAAAAGTTAAGGTTAAGGTCGAGGTCATGAAAAATCCCTTATCGTTTGTCACAGTCAAGGTTTCTTAGATAAAGAATTAATCAAAGAATTTAGTTCCTTCCAAATTTCCTTGATCAGGTTCGAATGCTCTTCAAATTCTGCAACAGTAAAGCATCCCACCTTGTGGCCATAAATCAGATGGTTCTTCGTTTCTGCCAAGGAGCCTCTGGCATTGTAATAAAATTTTAATTTATCGTTGGTATGTCTTCTGCCAAAACCTTCTGAAATGTTTCCGGAAACAGATAATGCTGAGCCTCTGATTTGTGAAGTCAACCCGTAGTCTTCTTTTCTTGGTAGCTTTTCTGTAAGGCCATGAATCTTAACAGCAAGGTCCATTGCCTTCTGCCAAACCGGCATATCCTCAAACGACGTATATTCCATTAATCTTTTTTCCTAACCTTAACTTGAGTAGTATTATTTCTTCTTAACCTAAACCTTAACCTCAACCTGGATATTATTGGCCTCTACCAATTGGAATACGTATGCAGTCCGGAGAGAAGGAGGTTCACGCCCAAGAAGGTGAATAGGACAGCTCCAAATCCGACGATGGCCATGATCGCTGCTTTCCGTCCCCTCCAGCCAACGGTCAACCGCTGATGAAGCAATGCCGCGTAGAGAAGCCAGGTGATGAGGGACCAGGTCTCTTTTGGATCCCAGTTCCAATATCGTCCCCAGGCGTAATTGGCCCAAACAGCCCCCGTGATGATTCCAAGGGTGAGGAGAGGGAAACCGAACTTCAAAGACTGATAATTCAGGTCATCCAGGACTTTCAGGGGAGGAAGCCTCTTGGTAATGGCTCCCATTTTCTTTGATTTGACTTGTTTCTCCTGAATCAGATACATCACACCGCAACAGAAGGCCAATGCAAAGATGGCATTTCCCAGAAAGGCAAAGATCACATGGAATGGATGCCAGAAGCTTCTCAGTACAGGAGCAAGGGGGAGGATCTCTTTGGGAAGCGCGAAGGCGAAGAACATCAGGACAAGAGCAACGGGGGTGAGAAAAGCTCCCAGGACCTTTACGTTATATTTCATATTAACGATCAGGAGAATCCCAATGATCATCCAGGCAAAGAAGGAGAGGGATTCATGGAGATTGGTGACGGGTGTATAACCCGCCTCTGCATATCTTGTGATTAGAACGAGCGTGTGCGACGCGAAACCGATGGAGACAATAGTGACTGCCAGTTTAGAGAGTGGTTTTTTGAGAAAGATGATATAAGCTAAATAGGCTAATGTTCCGAAAAGATAAAGAAATGAGGCGAGCTTGAAGAAATGAATATTCATAATTCCCCTATTTTAACATGTTTCTATCGTATATTAAAACAACGCTTTTAGGGCGTAAATATCTCTTTCCTCGTGATGAAAACCGGGGCAGACATCAGGGGTACCAGCTGATTGGCACGAAGCAGACGGGCCAGTGGAGAAAGATTTAGACCTGCCCCGTCCTCGGTCGGGACCGGGACCGGCAGGCAGGGAGGAGAAGGGTGAGGGGGTGACTTTACCATTTTTTCGTTAGTTTATGAAATTGCCAATTCATCCCGAGGTAAAACAGAGGATGAACGCGGGGCCTTTTAAGGATCCTTTGATAGATCGAATTCAGGGAAAAGATTTCCTTCCATACCCTCCTCATTCCATTTTCTAGCTCCTCCACAGACATAAGGATGGGATGATAAACAGCATTGAGGGAATCATATTTCTCCCAATCCAGGCAGAAGATCCTTCCTTCCTTTTCGAGTCGTTGATAAGATTCAGTCCCAGGATAGGGAGCCATGATGAAGGTGAGGGCCCAATCGAGCCTTTGGTTGTTGGAAAAGTCAATGATCCGCTGAAAGACACCAGGGTCATCGTCATCGAGGCCGACGATAAAGGTTCCCATGATACCGATCCCCTGATCCCGGATCCTTTTAACTGCCTCAGCGTACCGGGAGGGTTGATTAAATCCTTTCCCCATGGTCTGAAGATTTTTTATTGAAAAGGACTCAAAACCAACATTCAAAGCAATGCACCCGCTCTGGGAAAATCCATCGAGGAGGTTTGGATCGAAGGCAACGGAGACAGGGGCGTGACCCCACCAGAGAAGATCGTATTGTTTGAGCAAGGAGACGAGGTCGAGGGCAAAACGCCTGTCGCCGGCCACATTGGAGTCGATGATATAGAGGAGCCTCCGTTTGAGGAAGTAGGGAAGATCTCTGCTGAAGAGAGAAAGGATTCTTTTCAGGATTGGGTTCATCTTCGAACCCTTCGGGAAGAGGGCTGTTAACTCCCGATCGATCTCACTGAGGGGACGACTACGGTATCGAAATCCAAAAAATTTAGAGACGCCGCAGAAGTCGCAGTGATGAGGACATCCCCGTGTGGTTTCGAGTAATTTCAATGGGAAGTAGAACTTGTCATTTAGAAGTTCCCTTCTGGGAAGAGGGAGCTTGGAGGGGTCGATGAATCCATTCCCCTGATAGATGCGTTTTAACTGTCCCTTTCTCATATCTTCGATCAGGTCCGGCCAGACCTCCTCTGCCTCTCCGACCACGACGGCATCGACATACTGGAGAGCCTCGTCAGGGATCATGCTGGCATGAACCCCTCCCATGACCACAGGGATACCCCTCTTTTTAAATTCTGTCGCGATTTGATAGGCGCGAGGGGCCACCGGAGTCTGAGCCGTCAGCCCAACTAGGTCAACTCTTTGATCAAAATCGATCTTTTCAAAAGTCTCATCGACAATCTTCACTTCTATGTCCGATGGGGTGACGGCTGCCACATAAGGAAGGTTCAAGAAACTGAGCCTGAAGAGGAAGGCTTCTTCTTTCTTTCTCTCTCGCTCCGGTGAGATGAGGAGAATTTTCATAGCCCTTATTTAACCCATTCCGTGAGGAGGGGTCAACCTGCCTACGCTAAGAAGATAGCTCCGGCAGGCAAGCCAAGGCACAGACTCTCGCTTGGGGAGGCCCGCCCACCGAAGCTTTGTCTTTAAAGCGTAGGTGGGAAAGAATTCTCTTGATTCTTTGTGGTTTTTAGGTAAAGAATTCTTCAGAATAGAAAGATTACAAATAAAGGGTGGGAAATAGGTATGTTCGATCTGCTTCTAACAGAAGGGGAGAAAAAGCTACAGGAGGAAGTCAGGAAGTTTGTGAAGGAAAAGGTTCCAAGTTCTCTAATCCGGGCGATGGATGCGGATGAGGTGAGGTATCCGAAGGAATTTATGGAGAGCTTGGCAAAACAGAATCTCCTTGGCCTTCGCTTCTCCAAAGAATGGGGAGGGAGAGGAATGGGATGGACGGGAGAGGTGTCGGCCATCGAAGAAATTGGGGTTCTTGGATCCGGGATGACCTGCCTCTACTCCCTGGTGAGCATTGTGGGTGAGGCCATCCACCATTTTGGAACCCCGGAACAGAAGGCGAAATACTTAAAACCCACGCTTGAAGGGAAGCTCTGCTGTGCGGAGGCACTCACCGAGCCTCGGGGTGGATCTGATTTCTTTGGTGCAACAACCCTCGCCAAGAAGGATGGAAACCATTATATCCTGAACGGACAGAAACGCTTCGTGGTGGGTGCAGAGGGCGCAGACTATTTCCTGGTCTATGCAAAGACAGCTCCCGACGCTGAACCTCACCGGTCCATCTCCTGTTTTATTGTCGAAAGAGAGATGGGGGTGGAGGTGAGACATGTTTATGGGCTTCTGGGATCCAGGGGGGGAGGGACAGGCCGTCTCTATTTTAAAGACGTCCAAGTCCCTGCGAAGAATCTCGTTGGACCAGAGAACGGAGGGAGTTTAGTTTTCAACCGGATGATGATTCCTGAACGATTGACCACAGCAGCAGGAGCCCTCGGTATGGCAAGATGCTGTCTGGAGATCGCCACACGATATTCGGACCGAAGGAAGGCCTTTGGGGAATTGATTCGAAGGTTTGAAGCGGTCAGTTTCAAAATCGCTGATTCGATCACCAAACTTGATGCCGCCAGGAGTCTTGTCTATGTGACGGCAAGACACGTGGACGAAGGTCTCGATTCGAGGCGAATGGTCTCGGAGGCGAAGAAGACCTCGACGGAGATGCTCTGGGAGGTCGTCAATGATTCCATGCAGGTCATGGGCGGAATTGGATATACGGATGTCTATCCCATCGAGCGTTTCTTTCGTGACGCCCGGCTGCAAATGATCTGGACGGGAACGAACGAGGTCATGGATCTCCTCATCCAGCATGAGTTTTACAGTGAGTTGCTGAAAAAAGAGAGCACGGCAAGGGATGTGGAGAAGGATGCCGGTGACTTGGAAGGGGAAGAAGAGAAAGTCTTTGAGTAACAACTTAGGTTAAGGTTTAGGTTAAGGTTAGGATGCCAGCCAAACAATTGAGAAAGAAATGACAGATCGCATCTGTATAACTGGAATTGGAGTGATCTCATCCGTTGGAATTGGAAAGGAGGAATTTCTCTCCTCCCTCAAAGACGGTCGATCGGGCATTGAAGAGATTAAAGACTTCGATACCCATACCTCCCATTCCAAAAAGGCAGGATGGATCCGCTCTTTCCAGCCCCGGGATTTCATCTCAGCCAGCAAACTCCGCCGCCTCGATCGGGCAAGCCAGTTCGCCATTGCTGCCTCGAAAATGGCTTTGGCGGATGCTCAATTTTCTGTCACTCATGAGAACAGCGCAAGAGTCGGAATCGCCCTCGGTTCTGGATTCTGCGGGCTCTCCAGTTCAGAGGAGTTCCACCGGGGACAGGTTTTGAAAGATTTTTTGGATTTAAATCCCATGGTCTTTCCAAACACGGTCCCCAATGCTGCTTCCAGCCATGCCTCCATTGAGTTGGGAATTCAGGGGGTCAATTCAACACTGGTCCAATCCTTCTGTACGGGTGAAGCCGCTATTCTCTTTGCCTGTGATCAACTCCGAAAAGGAAGTGCTGACCTCATCCTCACGGGGGGAGTAGATGAGCTAAGTGAGTTTCTATTTCGCGGGTTTTCTGAACTGGGTTTTTTAGCGACCGATCAGGGCCATGGAGAGAAGTCCTGTCCCTACGATAGGATGAGGAATGGGTTGGTTTTGGGAGAAGGAGCTGGGACACTCGTAATGGAAAAAGAGGAACATGCCCGGAGGAGAGGAGCCAGAGTCTATGGTTATATTTTAGGTTACAGTCTGGTTGGAAGGTCGTCTAAAGGGGATGGCTCGGGGGACCTCGAGCGTGCTATCAGGATGGCTCTTCGGGGAAGAGAGAGTAGAGCCATCGATTATATCCACGGGGCCGGGAATTCTTCGAAACAGTTGGATGCCCTCGAGGCGAGCGGGGTGAAGAAAACAATCCCTTCCATGTATTCTCAGATCCCTGTCAGTTCTATCAAATCGATGATAGGGGAGGCGATTGCCTCGGGTGGGATGAGGATGGTGGCCAATGTGCTCTCCATGGAACATGGCCTTGTTCCGCCAACCATCCATTTTTCGAATCCGGATCCGGAATGCGATCTCCATTATGTGGTCAACCGGAGGTTAGATAAACAGATCCAAACTGTCCTCCATCTAGGAATTTCACCTGAAGACTGTTTTTCATCCATCTTCATGGGGGTCGAATGGAACCCATAACGAGTCAGGGAAACTTGGTCCTCCTCTTCACTGTCATTCATTTCACGCTGGGCCGTTCCTTTTCTGTTCTCTTCGCCATCTTTAACCAGATGTCTGTCTTCCTCTACTTTCCTCTGGCTCTGGCTTATGACTATGTACAGATCCCAGTTTACGGAGCGATTTTAGAACAATCGAGTAAAAAATTTTTCCCCGTACGGTGGCTCACTCGAAAGGCCGACCGGGTCATGGCCAGTATCCATGAGAGGCCCCTTTTGAAGAAGATGATGTCCCTGGGAGATGTGGGTCTTATCCTTCTCTCCGCCCTTCCTATTAGGGGTTTTGGAATCCTCTCTGCAAGTATTGTCAGTTTTTTTATGAAAAAAGGGAGAAATGAGGGAACCCTTCTCATGATGGCTGGGTCCTTCATAGGCATTTTCATCATCATGGGAATTGCGAAAGGCATTTTCAAGATCGTGAGTTTATTTTAGATACTTAGACTATCAATCATGGAGGAATGAAGTTAGTTGGCGTTGAGTAAACTCGAAGCACGAAATCCTAAATCCGAAACAAATTCGAATGACCAAAATTCGAAACTATAAGGTCTTGGAAATTTGAACATTTGAATTTGGGATTTGTTTCGAGTTTCGATATTCGAATTTCGGATTTCGTGCATGTGTAACCTTGTTGGGGATAAGGATGCTGAAACCAGAAGATATCCTCCAGAAGTTGCCCCATGCTTTTCCTTTCCGCATGATTGATCGAATCCTCGAGATCGAGCCAGGAAAGAAGGCGATTGCCCTCAAGAATGTAAGCGTGAATGAACCTCATTTTTCAGGTCATTTTCCAAGTGAACCCATCATGCCGGGTGTCTTAATTCTGGAAGCATTGGCCCAGACAGGAGGCTTGGCCTTCTATTCACTGGAAGAAAAGGAGAGTGAAGAGATCCCTTTCTTGGCGAGAATTGAAGAGTTTCGACTAAAGGGAAATGTAATTCCTGGAGATCAAGTAGTTTTAGAGGCTGAGGTGTTACATGTTTTTTCAAAATTGGCACAGGTAAAAGTTCTGGCCAGAGTTGGTAATGAACCTGTGGCGGAGGGAACGCTGATCTTAGCCAAGGGGCAGATGGAAGGAGCGTGATTCAAATCGCAGATTTTGGAATTCGGATTTCGGAATAACTAAATCTGAAATCTGCGATCTGAAATCTGAAATTCATTTATGAGACCTCGCGTCTGCGAATCCGGAATTATAGAAGATCGAGAACTGGCAGAATATTTCAACCGTATGGCCAGGCGTTACATGAGAATGCCCTGCCGGAGGGTTCTCAAAAGGGTATTGGAAAAGGGCGTTAAGAAAGGAAGGGCCCTTGATATCGGAACTGGCCCCGGGATTTTCCCTATTTTTATAACAAAGGCCATTCCAGAGATCCATTTCAAAGCGATCGACCTCTCTCCGGTGATGATTGAGCTGGCTAAGAAGAATGCGACTGAGGAAGGGGTCGACGGGAGGATTGAGTTTGAGGTGGGCTCCGCTTATTTCCTTCCTTGTGAAGATCATTCTCTCGATCTTCTCATCTGCATCAACACCCTTCACCATCTGGACCGGCCCATCGACTTCTTCAATGAGGCAGCCAGAGTCTTGAAGGAGGATGGGGGTTTTGTTATAGTTGATTTCCATCGGGACACCTCTTCAATCTTCATCTGGATCTTTGATCTTCTCTGGAAAGCCTTTTTCGGAAGACATCCAAAAGCACGGAAAGGATTCATCGAATCGGTTCACGCTTCTTATACGCTGGACGAATGTCAAACTTTCCTGGAACAGTCCAGATTGAAAGATTGGAAACTTTATACACGAGCCGTTGAGATGTGGATCGAGTCGTTCAAGTCTAATCTCCGCTTTACCCCTCGTGTTTAAAGAGGGGGGTGGGGATTTTTCAAATATGATTCCAGAGATCAAAATGGAAGAAGCTCATTGTCCCGTGTGTAATGGCTCGAGAGGGATTCTTGTTCACCGGGAGGGTTCCTTCCAAATGGTGAGATGTCCGTCCTGTCATTTCATCTATGTCAACCCAAGACCAACGCAGGAAGCCCTGTATGAATTTTATCAGCATTATCTGCCTGAGGAGGAATCCTCCATCGAATCCTGGGAGAGGATGATGGCGCTTATCTTTAGACGGGCAGCCCAAAGGCTCCAAAAATTCAGAGAAAAGGGGAAACTGTTGGATGTAGGAGCAGGTTTCGGGTTTTTTCTCTTTGAGATGAAGAAGAGGGGATGGGAGGTCATAGGGGTCGAGGTCTCTCAAAAGGGGATAAACTATGCCAGGGATAGGTTAGGGGTGGAGATCTATCCCGGTCCACTGGAAAAGGCTGGCCTTCCAGAAAGGCATTTCGATGCCGTGACAGCCTTCTATGTCATCGAACACCTTCCCGATCCAATCTCCTTTCTAAGGGAGTGTCACAGGATTCTCAAACCTGGAGGACTCCTTCTTCTGAGGTATCCTCATACGACCCCGATCAAAGACTTCCTCCGCCTTTTTGGAATTGAGAATCGACTCTATGACCTGCCAGCTCATCTCTTCGACTTTTCACCGGAGACCATTCGGTTTTTACTTGAAAGGGCAGAATTTGAATCCTGTGAGCACCTCATCGGAGGATATACGCTTCCGCAGAGCTTGGGAAAGCGTCTTTCCTCATCCTTTTTTGGGAATCTCTCAGAGGTTCTTTTCTATCTCAGCGGGAAAAAGTTTCTCTTCCCGGGCGTCAGTAAGACGGTCCTGGCCTATAAGAAGAGGTCTCCAGTACCCCCTTCATCCCCCCATTGATAAAGGAGGGACGGGAGAGATGATAAAAATGGTTTTTAGACGTAAAGAGATGAAATTCATTCTTCTGGTCATCACTTTCCATTTCCTAACGCCCCATCAGACAGTGGGAGTTGAACCGCTGAAAGCGGGTGAAGTGGTCCAGCGCCTCCGGGAGATTCGTGAGAGGACAATGGACTTCTCAGCCGACCTCCTTCAGGAGAAGAAGCTCTCTTTATTGAAAGAGAAGGTAATCTCCAGGGGAAGGATTCGATATAAGAAGCCGGATCATTTTTTTATTGAATTTTTTCACCCTGAGCCAAGCCAGATGGTTTTTGATGGGAAGACACTCCTTCTTTATTTCAAAGAGGAGAAGTTGGCAGAGCGGTATCGCGTTCAAGCCAATCCAATGGTTGAGAAATATTTCCTGTTTTCAAAAGATCCCTTTCAAGAGAAACTAGCGCGGTGGAAGATTACCGAGGATCGGGAGTCCATTCTGGTGATGGAGGTTCTGCCCAGAGAGGAGGAGCCCATGTTCGTTAAGACAAGGCTCTGGGTCTCAAAGAAAGACTGGGTCGTCGTGGGAATGGAAATGGTTGAGAAGAACGGGGATACAACCCTCCTTCGCTATTCGAATTATAGAGTCAATACGGGCCTCACCGAAAAAGATTTTCAGATTCAACTTCCTAAGGATGTTAAGATCACAGAGATCAAATGAGAAAGAGAGTGGTCATCACAGGCCTGGGGATAGTGAGTGCTGTTGGGAACAGCATTCCTGAATTCTGGAATTCCCTTCTTGAAGGAAGAGACGGGACCAAGGAGATTACGGTCTTCGATCCTTCGCCGTACCGGATCAAGATCGCGGCAGAAGTCTCCGGCTTGGATCCAGAAGGCCATTTTACAAGAAAGGAAATTCGACGCCTCTCCCGATGTGACCAGTTCGGGGTTGTCGCTTTCAGAGAGGCCTGGCATTCCTCCCGCCTCGATCAAGACCCTGTGGATAAGGGCAGAGTTGGAGTGGTTTTGGGAGCAGGATCAGGAGGCATCCTTTCGGTTGAAAAGTATTTCAGAGCGTTTTACCAGGGATCGAAGCGGCCCTCTCCTTCCCTCCTTATCTCCTACTCCCTTGCTACCACGACGGATCACATCGCCATTGAGGCCGATCTCAAAGGGCCTCGATCCACAACGGCCACCGTCTGCTCATCCAGTTCTGCCTCTCTTGGCGTCGCTTATGAGATGATTCAAATGGGTCTCGCGGATGTGATGGTTAGTGGTGGAAGCGACTCTCTGTGTGAAGTCTCCTTCAGTGGATTCAGCAGCCTGAAGCTGGTCGATCCAGAAAGCTGTAAACCCTTTGACAAGAGGAGGCAAGGCCTGGTTATCGGTGAAGGAGCGGGTATTCTTATTCTCGAGGAATTGGAGCATGCAAGGAAGAGGAAGGCGCCAATCTATTCAGAATTTTTAGGATATGGCATTTGCGCCGATGCCTATCATCTGACCTCCCCTGAGCCCAATGGAGAGGGGGTTGAGAGGGTGATCCGTATGGCAATGACCCATGCGGGGATTTCTCTTGAAGAGGTGGATACGATCAATGCCCATGGCACTGCCACCCCTTTCAACGATATTGCAGAAACACGGGGAATCAAAAGGGTGTTCGGAGAGAGGGCAAGAGAAATTCCAATCAGCGGGATCAAATCGATGGTGGGGCACTGCCTGGGTTCTGCAGGTGGGATTGAAGCGGTGGCAACGGTTCTGACACTCAAGGACGGAGTCATTCCTCCCACCGTTCACTATGAGGTTCCTGATCCCCTTTGCGATCTCAACTATACCCCGAATCAATCCCTTCGGAAGGATGTTCGGGTGGCCATCTCAAACTCCTTCGCCTTCGGCGGTAACAATGCGTGTCTGGTGTTCAGGAAATTCAATCCGAATGCGGAGTGCGGAATGCGGAATAAAACTCCCGGTTCTCAATCCCGAAATCCGAAATCCGAAATTCGAAATTCGGAAAATCGCGTTGTGGTGACAGGTCTTGGGATCGTTTCCTCTATCGGCGTCGGCAAGGAGGAGTTCTGGAAGAACTGCCTCCAGGGAACGTCGGGGATTAAACCGATTCGAGGATTCGATATAAGTGCCTTTCGTTCAAAACTGGGAGCCCAGTTACCGGAGATGGATTTCAAGACTTTTATTAAACCAGCCAATCTTAGAAGGATGGATCGGATCGGGAAAATGATGGTGTCGGCTGTCCGCCTGGCTCTGGATGATTCGGGCCTTGATTTAAAGAAGGAAAATCCGAATCGAATGGGCCTTTCTTTTGGAACAGGACTCGGAAGTTCGGATACGGTTGATCAATTCTTTCGTTCCCTCTTAAAAGACGGTCCGGTCGGGGCCGCACCCATCCTTTTTCAAACGGCCGTGCCCAATGCCATCTCGAGCCACTGCTCCATTGAATATGGAATCAAGGGAATAAATATTACCTTCTCCCATAAAGAGACATCCACAGAGATGGCCATGGCGTATGCCTTTCATTTATTAAAGGAGGGAAGGATGGATGTGATTCTCGCAGGAGGGGGAGATGAATTGAGCGAACCCCTCTATCATGTCTACTCCATGTTGGGTGCCCTCTCTCCAGGAAAGGGAGGAGGTCCCGAAGGAATGAAGCCTTTTGATCGGGATCGGAATGGCATTGTATTAGGAGAAGGAAGCGGGATCCTCGTTTTGGAGACGCTCGAGCATGCCGAGAGGAGAGGCGCAAGGATCTATGCGGAATTAGCCGGAGCAGGCATGGCCGGGAGCACGGACGGCCTTCTTCGGTACGATCGTTATGGGGATTCGATCGCAGAGGCCATGTTTCTAGCGTCGGGGGAACCTTCTATCGTTGATTACATATCGTCTGCAGCCAATTCCACTCGCGATCTTGATCGGGCAGAGACCATGGCGATTAAGAAAGCCTTTGAAGGGAGGGCGAAGGAGATTTCAATTAGCAGTCTCAAATCGATGCTCGGCGAGTTTGACGGTTCAGGAGGGATCCGGGCCTGCGCCGTGGCCTTGACGCTTTCTTATGGAATGATTCCTCCCACGATAGCAACCGGGAATCTCGATCCAGCATGTGATCTAAATTATACGCTTCACCAATCAAAAAAAAGAGAGATCCGTTCAGCAATTCTGAACGGTTGCTCAAATGGTGGTTCAAATATCTCTTTGTGGTTCAAACATTCTTGACAAGGAGAGGGCGAAAATTAAGCTTAATTTCTTGGAGGAAATAAGGAAAGAACAATTACATATACTCAACGTCCTGCGAAATTTGTTGAAAGAGCCATTGTTCATTTCGTTCAGAAGTCTCCGGCGAACCATCGTAAAGTAGACGGTCGGAAGTACTGGGATAGACCTCTGGTGAGATTCGCTTCAGGAAATGATCCCCTTTTCAGGCAATATACCTTGTGAATTTGAAATACCGAAGCTGATTCAAAGGAAATATTTAGGGAAGAAACAAAATTAGAGGGATTTCTGCTGCAAGAAAGGGGTAAACTTTGCCTTTCAAAACTCAAATAACGTCAAGGTTCAAAACCTAGTCCTTTTTGACTCCGAAAGGTTTGGCTTTATTGGAATCAAGTTCTTTCGGACCACAAAATCCCCGGTCAATGAACCGGTACCCGACCGTTATGGAGATTATTTTTCCCTTCCTTTTTAATTGCCCCAAAGCCTCCACAGACTTTGCAAACGTCTAATCCTTTGGAATCACTAAGCATTCTCCCAGTTCCATGACAATAAGGGCAAAAAATCATTCCATATTTTTTTGGATTAATCCTCCCCTCTTTTGTTGCCGTTACCATTACCGTTACCCCCCTTTTCCTCCCCCCATGTTCGTTGGCTCAGTAAGTTTCGTAGCCTTACGAGCACACCTTTCTTGGACCTCTAAACATAAGGGCTCATTACGCTCGCAAAGAGCTTAGCTTCTTAGTCTTTTGTTTTCCCTAAATTTTTCTTTCTCGGCGGGCCTTTAAAAGGCTTCCATTCACCCCCTTTACCGTCACTTCAGAGATTGCTTATTCCGAACAAAACAACATCTGCCTACCAGAAAATGTTGAATTTGTCAATCGAAAAAAAACACTTGTGAAAATTATCTTTTTTAGTTCTTGACTTGAATAAAAACTAAACCTTATGAGGGTCACTTTTTATGAGGATCAGGCCTTGTTTTACGATATCCGAAGAAGAATATCGTGATTCAAGACCCAGCCCAATCAATAGGCATCCGCATAAATTCCATGTGCAAAAAGGAATGGAGGGTAACAAATTTTGGCAATCTATATCATTCAATAAATTAAAAAATTTAATGATTTTAGCGGATTAAAATAATGGCATGGATTATGCAATTTTGAACATGGAGGGATTTATCAATGGAAGATATTTTTGACCTAAACGAAACCGAAGAGAACGAACTGAAAGAGGCCGTGGAAACCCTAACAAAGTATTATGAAGAAATGTGGCTTAAGAATTTAGTAAATCTCCACAACGCTTAAACTAACCGTTTAAACTAACCGTTACGACTTCGCAGAACCAAAGACGTATCAACATTCTGAGTTTGCTTTCAACTTACTTTCTTGGCATTTGTCATTTATTATTACAGAGCCTTCCCAACACAATTCCCTTTCTTAATTTCTTCAATCAACTCCTCCATCGTGTGAACTGGGTCCTTAAACTCAGTGAAGGCCCTACCGACCTGATCTCTCTTATGACAATCACTTCCCCCTATGGATGGAAGATTTCTCAGTCTGGCGGCCTGGACCGCCTTCTCATTCATATCTTCCAAATTGAGACCATTGTGAGTCTCGATGGCGTCGAAGCCATTCATTTGAAAGACATGGTCCCCAAAAGAATCCCACCTTCTAAACGGATGGGCGGGCACGCAGAGACCGCCGAGTCGATGAACATTTTCTATCACTTGAAGAGCATCTAAATAATTATGGCTGGACCATATATTCCAGCAGTTGTCCTTTATTCCATAAACAAGCAAGTGCCCACGATCCGTTGATATCTCGACGCCTCTGAAGACACAAAATCCTTCAGGAATTCTGGTCTTTTCCAAAGGCCAAGAGGGCATCATTGAATAATGTTCCGTAAAACATACCCCCTCCAGGTTGAGCTTAATGGCTTCCTCGATAACCTCCTCGGGCTCAAGGTGACTGTCCCCAGAGTATTTACTGTGACAGTGCAGATCAATTCTCATGGGAAGGGTTTAAGCTATCGATCTAAGAATGTCAAGACTTCTCAAAGGGAAGGGATCAAATCTTCAAGGGAAGGTTAGGCTCGCTTCTTGACGTAACGCACAACTGAGCTTATAGTTGATTCTGAGCGAAACCCCGAAGCAGAAAGGAGTAAAGCATGGGTAGATTTTTCCGGGTTTTCTTTATTTTACCCTCTATCATTTTGATCCTGGCCTTCACCGGTTGTGCGACGTTTAAGCCTGTCCCGATTTCTGATGTCCCCTTCATGGAACGTGCCCAAACGCAGTCCAGCGATAACCTTCGCGTGACCGTGGCCGCCCTCAGCCCCCAGGAGAGCAAGCGGGTCTTTGGGGTTGATATAGCCAGCAGAAACGTTCAGCCGGTCTGGGTGGAGGTTGAAAACAAGACTGGTGATCCCTACTGGAATTTTCCGATTCGTTTGGATCCGGACTACTATTCTTCTGCCGAAGTTGCCTACATGAAGCGTTTTCGATTCTCACCGTCCAAAAACAGCAGGATGAGAAGCTATTTCGAGAAAATGGATTTTTCCCCTTTTGTTCCTCCCCGCGAGACCGTCTCCGGTTTTATGCTTACGGAGACGGACCCTGGGCTAAAGTACATCAATGTCACGTTGTTCGGATTTGAAGGGGTAGAGAGCTTTCGCTTCATCGCCCAAGTCCCCGGGATAAAAACTGACTACCAAGAAGTGGATCTAGACGCACTTTACTCTCCAAATGAGATTGTCGACTGCAACGAGGAGGAATTGCGGGCCGCGCTCGAAAAGATGCCCTGTTGCACGACGAACAAACAGGGGACGCGCAACGGAGATCCCTTGAACCTCGTGTTCATAGGAGACGTAGGGGACCTGCTAGTAGCCCTCGTGGGAAGTGGCTGGGATGTGACGGAACGAATGTCCTTTGGGTCCGTTTGGAGGACGGTGAAATCCTCTCTCTTCGGCAAACGGTACCGACACTCACCTGTAAGTTCGCTCTACGTTTTCGGACGCCGGCAGGAGGCGGCCTTTCAAAAAGCCCGTCAGACAGTTGACGAGCGGAATCATCTCCGGGTGTGGCTCACTCCGCTGCGTTTCAATGGGAACCCCGTCTGGATCGGCCAGATCAGCCGCGATATCGGTGTCAAGTTCACGCTGAAGGTAGGATTTCTGACCACCCATGTGATCGATACCAACGTAGACCATGATCG